>Ga0187855_10000111_pt1 | contig 68395 bp, 55 predicted proteins | sample June2016WEW_8_10_2_FD_132969 | JGI IMG/M metagenome (GOLD analysis project Ga0187855, IMG submission 132969) | Peatland microbial communities from SPRUCE experiment site at the Marcell Experimental Forest, Minnesota, USA - June2016WEW_8_10 | ecosystem: Environmental > Terrestrial > Soil >... | reverse complement strand
CGCACTCACCGCCGGAAGGCCCGGCGCCGCACTCACCGCCGGAAGGCCCGGCGCCGCACTCACCGCCGGAAGGCCCGGCGCCGCACTCACCGCCGGAAGGCCCGGCGCCGCACTCACCGCCGGGAGGCCCGGCAGATTTGTTTAATAGTGGTTCGACAACTCGACGACATCTGTTGTTCGAAAGAGAGGGGCTACCCAGAGTGGTAGCCCTTTCTCTGCGTCCGTACCCCTACCACATCTTTCGCCCGATCAGGTCTTCAACCTGTTGGAGCATGAGCCCAGCAAGACTTCGGCGGCGGCCATAGACCCGGGCAGTGCCCGCCATACCAGGCTTCAGCGAGCCGTCTGGGTTATCCACGAGCAGGTCAAAGACATAGAACCTCCCCGTGCGCAGGCCCTTATATTTGGTTTGATCGATCAATCCTGAGGCAATCTCCGACGAAATGGGTGCTACCGCAACCGTTCGGGCGTCGTGAAGTCCGACCATCCCATCGACCTGCAGGCGCGCTGGCGCGTCCTCTTTTAGTTTGTACATTTCGAACTCGGAGACGTAGATCCGCGCCCGTAGACGACTTACGTCGTCGACCTCCACCAGTTCGGTACCTTCCGGTACGTACCTTCCCACCTGGTCACTGACTCTCGGGGTTGTTACCACCCCGGCTATCGGTGTGCTGACTTCCAGGTGCGCGGCTTCGGAGGCATAGTCGCCAGTCAGCCGGGTCAGCCGGGTGCGCTCTTGTTCAGCGGAACCGAAATCAGCGTAGTGCATGATCGCTGAATTAGCCCGCCCCGCTGCCATCGCCAGCTCCGATTGGCTGCGCGCCACCTTCGAATCCAACGCTATATTCCGAAGCTGCACCAAAGGCGCACCCGCTGCCACCTGCTGACCTTCATCGGCGTACACGCGGGTTACCATGCCGGGCACGAGCGCTCGAACCACCGTTGAGTTCACCGGTTCGAGGACGAATCGTCCGGTGGCGGAGTCATGCCACAGCGGCAGCAGCGCAAAAACAACCGCGATCGCGGCGATGGCCAGCTTGCGGGCCGGTGTAAACCAGGCGCGGATACGATCTCGTTTATCCAGATAAACAAATTTCATAAAGCTCCAAAGGGTGCGAAGCCGGCCCCGAAAAATCATGAAAGCCGCCCCGTATTCAAAGATAAATCCCAAGTCCGCGCTGAAGTTGCGCGCGATGTTACCGACGAAGCCGGCAAAGATGAACAGTACCGTGTAGCTATAGATTCCCGAAAGGACTCCGTACACGACATATGCTGGACGGCGGCGCTTGGGCACCCTCGGCACCTCTACCGGAAGGCCCCAGATGTTTCGCTTCACCCACGATGACAGATAAAGCGTCGAACTCTCCTTGAGATCCGGAATCCCCACAAGATCCGTCACAATGTAGTAGCCGTCGAGCTTGATTAGCGGGTTCCAGTTGACCAGCACCACCGCAAATCCGGACAGGAGGATGACGGTGTAGGCAAAATCGTGAATCGCGGTACCCGGGACCGTCAGCCACCAGATCGGAATGGCCAGCGCGCAAACCATGAGTTCGGACCAGACCCCCGATACCGTGATCATCAAGCGCTCAAAGCGACCTCCGAGTATCTCGCCTTGCGTAGTGTCCGTATAGAACGCCGGAGTCAGGTAAATGAGCAGGAACCCCATAACAGGGACGTGCGCGCCGTAGTGCTTGCAGGTGAGCCCATGGGCGGTTTCGTGAATGGCGATCAGCACCGACGCGAGGATCCAGAAGACGGCCACGTCGAACCAGCTCTTGTGGGCAAAGTTGTAGAACTCCCACGTGTCCCGGCCGACCTCGCTCCAATCCGCGATGAAAACTCCGGCGCTGACAGCAAAGGCCAGCAGCGTCAGCGCGACGAACCACGGTTGGTAAACGAACCCGATTTTCTGGTAGAGCCAGGTCAGGAATCGGTCCGGGTTCACTGCCGGGAATGTGACCATCGACAAGTCGCCCCACTTGCTCTTTTTTTTCTGCAGCCGCCGCCTTTCGTCGGCGGTTTTCTGCATGAGTTTCACGTTCTTTTCCAGCGGCGTTTTGTACCAGAAGTTGAGGGCATCCACTTCGGCAGCGTAATCTCGCACCCAGTCTTCCGAGCACTCAGCCCCCGTTTCCAGCGAATAGGCTTCGGCCACGTCAGCATAGGACCGCTTCCCATCGAACAATTGAACCAGCTTCCATTGTTCAGGCGGAAAAGTGAACATTGACTCCACTCCCGGGACGTACGCCCGAACCACCGGTTGGCCCTCCACGATGTGCTCCTTGAATACGACATTCGGATGCACCCGGGGATAACGCTGGCCGACCATCTTCGCCGGCGTCTCCGGCAGCGCAACGTTTAAGGCCTGGCTGATGTTCATCGCAGATTCTCGAGGCTCACGCTCGCGTCCATGCCAGCCCGGAGCAAGCCCGGTTGCCCTTCGAGTTGCACTGTAACTTCGATCGTGCTGCTGGCGGGATCGACGACGGGACTCACTTCCAGCACTCTGACCTTGTATTTTTGGTCCGGCAGATCCGGAGTCATCATCGGCAGTTCTTGACCTTTTTGGACTCGCCCGATGAATTTCTCAGGCAAAGTGAAGCGCATGCCCAACGGACCCTCGGCCGTGACCCAGAACAGCCGGTCTCCCTTGGCGACCTGTTGTTCCTGGCGCACGTAGCGGCGGGCCACCACGCCAGAAAAAGGTGCGCGGATCCGGGTCTTGTCCAGTTCCAGTTCCAGGGAACGCTCCGACTGGATGGCATTCGTGAGCAATTCGCGAACCCGCCGGACATCCCACGTTTCCGATTCCGCCTTGAACTTGGCGTGCTCGAGCTGCTCTTTGGTGAGGATCTGGGCGTCCCACATTTTCTGGGCGCGGTCGTAGTCAGACTGCATGACCTTAGCTTCAGCTTCCCAGTTCTTCAAGTCAGCTTCGATGCTGCGGGTCTTGGCGCGTGCCGCCTCCAAGTCGGCCGTCAGTTGCCGGTCATCCATTTGTGCCAGCAGGTCCCCGGCGTGAACGTGGGCGCCCGCCTCGGTCCGCAGATCCGTGATTACGCCATCGCGCTGTGCCAGCACGTCAAGCTGGTGTTCCACAATCAGCGGACCTGAAACCGTGATGCCACTCTCAACCGCTGGAACGCTCGCCGTCGGAGCAGGTGCCGCCCCTCCCGAAGGCCGTGTTGAGGGAGCAGCTGCGACTTCCGCGCTCTTCTGGGAGCAGGCCAGCCAGGGCAGCAGAGCCGCGCCCAGCAGGATCAGAGCGAGATGGTTCGGTTGTCTATTTTGCATTTCCTCACACTCCAAACCACGGCCACACTCGTGAATAAATCCACAAAAGCGGTCTGCGAAACAGGACATAACCAGCCGGATACCATCCCGCGCGCACTTTTCCCCGTCCTTCCATGCCGGCCCGAATTGCTCCGTCGGAATTCGGCAGCGCAACGCGAGCGAAAAACACGCGCGCATCGCCCTGCACTATCCCCCTGGGGCTGACGACCGTCACGTCGCCGCGAAAGATTCGTGTGGGAAAACTGTTGAGCTTGATGGAAGCGCGCGACCCGACGCGCAGCAGGCCGGAATCGATATCGTCGATAGCCACGTCGGCGATGGCCCGCGAGGTATCAACCACTTCGGCGAAGGTGTCTCCATACTGCAAGCGCTTTCCGACCAGGTTTTCCACGTGGGGCGTCGCCACGAAGCCGTCGATCGGCGACCGCAATCGCGTCTTGTCCAACAGTTCCTGGGCCCTCCCGAGTTCCGATTTCCAGAAATCAGCCTGTACCCGCTGCACGCCGGCCTCGCTGGCATCATTCGCTGCCAGCGAACGATTCATCTGCAGCAGCGCGGTCTGATACTTGGCCTGAGCCTGGGCAAGCGCCGAGCGAGCCTGCCAATCCGCCAGGTCCGCGATGACCTGGCCACGGGTGACATGTTCACCTTCACCCACGTACACTCGGCTGACCACCCCCTCTACCTCGGGCTGTATCTGCGCGGTGTGCACCGGGGCCACGACGGCATCCCCGTCCACTCGCAGGGGCAATGGAAATCCCGCGAGGAAGATCAAAACCGCGGCGGCGGTAGCCATCCAAAAAATGCGCCGCCGTTTTCCCAAAGCCATAAACTTCCGTTTCTTCTCCAGTACCGGCTGCAGCATGGAAATAAACGGCACTTCCTTGTACATCTGCGCATTGCGCAGCGCGACCGTCGCCTGCCCGGCAAGCACTTGCAGGATCTCCAGGTGAGCGTTCGAAAGAAAGTCGGGATCCGAGCTTTCGATGCCGAATATGCCGACTCGCCCGGTGTCGTCGGTCAGCGGGATCGCGTAGAACCCCCGCATCCCCGATTTTTCGAAATAACTTTGGAACTTGGCACGGGTTTCCTCGCGGGCCGCGTCAATTTCGGTGCCATGTTGCCGAACGTACACCACCTCTTCGGACAGCATGGCCCAGCGCAGGATGTCGTTAAGCGGGGCGATGTCAGGCGCGTCCGCATCCAGCTGCGTGACCCCAGTGACGGCACTGAGCTTGTACTTTCCACCGCGTTCCAGGCCGACGGCAGCACGTTCGTAGGGGATCACCGCCTGCGGCGCGTTGACAATCGTCTGAAGAACACGTTCCAGGTTCAGGGTGGAGGTGATCTCGTGGCTGACGGTCACCAGCATTTCCAGGATTTCCACTTTCCGTTCGGCCGCCAGGAGGCTGGAATTGTGCAGAGCGTTGCTGGCGGTTTCGCAAATGTTGGTCAGCAGGAACTGGTCGTCGTCGTCGAAAGGGAGTCCGTCAAGGCGATTAATCGCCTCCACCACCCCCACCAGATTCTCGTGCTCCAGCAGGGGCACTGCGACGATCGAGAACACCCTGCCTTCCTCGATCCCGGCGTTGCGCTTCTGCAGACGTTCATCATCGGCATCGTCCACCAGCACTGCTTCGCCGCTATCGGACATGTCTCCCGCAATGCCTTCTCCCACCCCCTGCACCATCCCCAACTGCACCGTCGGCTCGTATCCTTCGCATCGGACCAACTCCAGCGCGTCGTTGCTCACCATCCATAGATTGATCCCCTGGACGTTCATCACCTCCTGGAACTTCTTCGCAATCGTGCCCAGCAGTTCATCCATCTCCAGGGTCGCGTTGAAAACCTTTTCCAGGTCATACATCTGGGTGACCCGACTGATGGATTGCAGGCTGGTATTGCGCTCGCTCTCGTACGAGAGCGCCGTGGCGATGGCCTGGGTGGCGAGTTCCGGAATCTCGCCCAGCATCTCCAACAACCCTTCTGAAATCGGCTGATCGAAGCTCACCAGTTCGATCGCGCCAAAAAGAATCTCGTCAAGTACCAGGGGAACATACGCCAGACTGGTCACGGTGCGCCGGATGTCAAGATGTCCGTACTCTTCGCGCTGCAGGTCGCCACCTTCGAACTGCATGAACGTCTTGTTGGCTGCGACCGCGCCCAGCGTGCCGGAATCAAACTCCGCCACGTGACCCACCGTGATCTCGCCCGCAATCGCTTTGGGAGTCCAGGTGGGATTCTGCTGGTCGTCGATGACATAAACCACGACCGCGATGCCCGGCAACAGCTGCGCGATCTGATCGGCGATGACGCGCGCGCGCGGGCCAACCTCCTGTTGTGTTAACAGGGCCGAGGCAAATGGGGCCACGGGAACGTCAATCCCTGGTCTTCGAATCGTCATAAGCGGTTTTCCAAACTTCGTGCTATCAACTGCCCGGGCTATACCGGGCAGCAGGGCCAGTCGCGGGGAGCATTCTTCTGGTGTGGCATCTTAAGCTGCTTGCGTTTGTAGGTCAACAATCACTTTTTTCCGCAACCTGCGAGGGATCGAGCTTCAGCGCCGGAAGCATCATCGTACAGCCGAGGTTTCTTAGTCGTCGCCATTGCCGATTGTGGCGGGCGCCCTCGTCCCTCGCAGCCAATGCCATCACATAAGAAAAACCTCGCGGGACGGTTCGTGCATCGAAACAAAAATGCAAAGGCGTAGCCCGAGTTCATGGTTTTACCGCACTCTCACATTCGGACCCGCGCTGCTCCTATGCGCGGCAAATGCGCACGCGGAAGCGACACCCATCACGCACGGCTCGCTGGAACTAATCGCCCGCAATCAATGGATCGCCGCCGGACATACGCTCGATCTCGGGTTGCGCTTTCAACTCGAGAAGGGCTGGCACATCTACTGGGTCAATCCCGGCGACTCGGGCGAGCCACCCCGCGTCGAGTGGCAGTTGCCGGCGGGTCTTACCGCTGGGGCCATCGAGTGGCCTGCGCCGCGGCGTCTCGATACAGGTAGCATCGTGGATTATGGCTACGAGGACCGAGTGCTGCTAATCGTGCCCTTGCAGGCTGCGCCCACCCTGGCGGCGCAGCAACCAGTTCGGCTCGGCGCCCAGGTAAAGCTGCTGGTCTGCAGCCACGAAATGTGCATCCCGGGTAAGGCGGAACTTTCGCTCACGCTTCCTATCAAATCGCAGCCGCCTGCGCCGGATACTCTTACTGCTGAGCTGTTCGCCGCTACAAGTAAGTCTCTGCCGCGTCCGGCGCCGGGGAACTGGAAATTCAGCGTGACCGACGCCAACGATTCTTTTGTACTCACCGCTAATGTTGGACATCAAGTCACGCAGGCGGTTTTCTTTCCGCTGGCTGAGTCGCAGATTGAAAACGCGGCGCCGCAGAAGCTCGTAACAGAAAAGGCTGACTTCCGGTTGACGCTGAGGAAGTCCGATCAGCTGCTCAAACCTATCGACCGGTTGAAAGGCGTGCTTGTGCTTTCCGGCGATCAGGCCTTCTTGGTTGATGTGCCGATCAGCAAGGCCGGCGCGGTGAGAAGCAATTCCGGTAACGGTGCCACCAAGTAAAATAATTTCAAGGAGGACGCAGATATGAAGCGCTCAACTCTACTCCCCATGCTTCTTTGCCGAATGCTTTTATGCGCAACGCTCGTTGCGCTGGTGCTATGCGCAGCACCGCCGCTGGTCTCGGCTGCGAAAGTCGGCGCGGTGGCTCCCGATTTCACAGGTACGGCGAGCACCGGCAAGACCTTTCGCCTATCGGACTATCGCGGAAAGTATGTGGTCCTCGAATGGCACAACAACGGCTGCCCCTTCGTACGCAAGCAGTACAACAGCGGCAACATGCAGCAACTGCAAAAGCAGTGGACACGCCAGGGCGTAGCCTGGTTCACAATTCTGTCTTCCGCGCCGGGCAAGCAAGGCTATGCGACCGCACAAGAAGAGAACGACTACCTGGCGAAGATGCAGGCGGCGCCGACCGCCGCGCTGCTCGACCCAAACGGCGAGATTGGGCATCTGTACGACGCCAAGACATCTCCGCAGATGGTCGTCATCAACCCTCAGGGCGTGGTGATCTACGATGGCGCGATTGACGACAAACCCACAACCGACCTGAACGACGTCCCGGGCGCGACCAATTACGTCAGTCTCGCGCTGCAGCAGGCGATGGCCGGAAAGCAGGTGGAAATGCCGGCGACCCGTCCCTACGGCTGTTCCGTGAAGTATGCGGACGCGACGCACTAACGAGAGTTCTCGCGAGAGTATTAGACGGTTGGTGTACACTACCGTGGCCCCGGGTCCGACCTGGACTTCCTGGGCTAATTCACGGAGGATGAATTTAATGAACAGGAAACTGTGGAGAGTTCTTGCAGGGCTGTGCGCCATCGCGATGTCCGCTGTCTGGGCGTCGCCGGCACAAGCGCAGATGTCGGAGGCTAAAGAAAAACCGCCGATGTACTCGTACGTCTCGTTCTGGAATATTCCGCGCGCCCAGTGGGCAGACATGGCAAAGGCAGACGCGGCTGACCAGAAAATTCTGGATAGCGCCATCGCCCACGGGACCATCGTGGGATATGGCAACGACGTAAATTTGGTTCACCAGGCCGACGGCCCAACTCACGACGGCTGGTGGTCGGCGATGTCCATGGCCGGGGTGCTCAACGTGCTGGACCAGTTCTACAAGTCCGGTGGTACCACTTCTCCCGTCTTGGAAAGTGCCACGAAACACTGGGATAGCATTTTCGTCAGCCGGCATTACAACTGGCATTCCGGATCGTGGAAGGATCTGTACACCCACGGGGCGTCCTATAAGTTGAAGCCGAACGCGCCGGACGACGCGGTGGAGACGCTAAGCAAGAACCTAATCGTGCCGCTGATGGAGAAAATGCTCGCCGACGGCACGATTCACGAATACGAAGTCGACACCGAAGCGATCCACACCGAAGCGCCCAGCACGTTTTGGATTTTTTACCTCGCGGCGAACGCGGAAGGCTTGGACAAGGTCAACGCGGCGGTGCGCGAGGCTTTCAAGTCGAACTCGCTGTACGGCCCGGCATTTGATTCCATGGTGGACTTCACCGATCACCGCGATTATCTGGCCCGCACCAGCGCTACGTACAAATAGTTCCCCGCAATTGCCTTCCCGGTCCGCGAGCGACCCGAGCTTTGTGGCTCCGCTCGCGGGCTGATTTCTGTCGAGCGCCGGACTCGGCCGCTCGGCAACCGTGCAGTAGATGGCCCCAAAACGCGCCCCAGTCACATCAACGACCATGTGTCAGGAGATGGGTTCACTGCCCCTGCGGGAAACATGTTTGGCAGGGCTAGCCTCGATGCGCGGTTACTTGTATGTCATCTGGCGCGAGTTGCAGAGGGTGGAGCTTGCGGTCAAGCAAGCTTGGCTCGAGACGGGAGATAGAGCCTACAATCCCTGCTGCTTAATAGACCTGGACGATATTATTCCGTACAGCATAGATGGTCAAAGCGGCGACCGAATGCAGGTCAAGCTTACGCATGAGGTTGGTTCGGTGCGTTTCCGCCGTTTTGACACTGAGGTTGAGAGCCACAGCGACTTCTTTGGTGGTTTTTCCCTCTGCCAGAAGCTGAATCACTTCTCGTTCCCTGGGCGTCAGAAGCGGTCGGCCGGGACGATTCTTATTGTTATTGTTATTGTTATCGTTGTTTGGGTGCAAGTACCCCTCCACCACCAACTGCGCAACCCTGGTGGTAAAGAACGTCCTCCGCTGCTGTAATGCTTCCACGGCCGCGACCAAATCACGGCCGGCGTCCGACTTGAGCAGGAATCCCCGCGCTCCAACCGCCAGCACCTCCCGCACCACTTGTTCGGAATCGTGCATAGTCAGGATCAAGATGCTCGTTTCCGGCAATGCGGTGCGGATCTGACGCGCGGCATCGAGTCCGTTTAGGCTCGGCATACCGATATCGAGCAAGACGACGTCTGGCTTCATCTGTTTAGCGCATTCGACCGCTTCGCGTCCGTCTTTCGCCTCGCCACAAATCTCCCACCCTTGGCGAGTTTCGAGCAACGCGCGGATACCTTTCCGCGCCACTTCGTGGTCGTCCGCGATTAGAATTCGGAGTGTGCTCACACTCTTGCCTCCTGACAGCGACACCGCTACTCGTGCATTCCGGAAACGTCTGACTGCTACGACTCCGCCGAATACCCCGGCAACATGACCCTAAGCACAGATCTTGCCAAACTTGTATTTCATTGCACGGCCAAGACTTTTCGCATCCTGGCACGTACTGGGCCGCGAGGGCTCATGTAAGTTCTTCCATATTCTGAATTCGGCCATCGGTTAGGATCCATCAACTCGGCTCCAGGAATCTCATCTAGGATGAAGGCTTAAGAACTTTCGCTGTCAGGTGTTTACAGTAGATCGCGGGATCCCCCAGCAGTCCCCAACAGCCACGTTCGGAGTTGTAACCACCGAGGAACTTCTTTCTGTCGACAAGAAAGTTATACGGGAACCGACGTATTTCAAGATGACGATTTCGGGTAGATGATGGCCGATGCTCTGCTCGATTTGCAGCGTTTTTATCGCGAGGGGAAAGCGAGTGTAATGACGGATACCGTCGAGCGGCTGACCGGACACAGGCCGATCACCTTCGACCAGTTTGTGCGCGACTATGCGTTTGCTTTCCGGGATGAAGCCCAAGTCGCGAGTTAACTGTTAAGTGTGCTGTCATGATCCAGCATGACGGTGGAATTGAAAGCACGATCTGGATGATGATGCGGGATTTGTTGGGGCTTTGCGTGAGAAAACGAGGCCTCGGACTTCAGCGATGGTCAACTAGTGGTGGTCGTTCTGATTGTGGCGCCAAGTCCAGTATTCCTTCTTCTCGGCATCGCTGCGCTTGTTGAAATCCTGGTGCTCTCGGTGGGTATCATGTTCCCACTGATTGTAGTAAACGACCTCGTGATGATTCCACGCATGGTAGTCGTTGTAGTAAGGGTCGTAATAACGCACGTGAGTCGCACAACCGGTTATGAGCACCGGAGAAGCTAAGATCGCTGCGAGCAAGAAGTGCTTGAATCGCGAGCGCATGGGTGTCCCTAATTGGCGGTATCGCAATTGACGGTATGGTCGGCATCGGCAAGGATGTCGACCGCGTTCAAAAAAACCAAGAAATCCGATATTCGCATGCCCGAGTCCAGCATTCGAACAAAATCGCCGGCGCTGATGCCTTGGCGCTGGGCGATCTCCAACACTTTAGCGATTGCGCATTCTACGAGCTTCGGGTCCGGGTCTGCGGGTGCTTTGTGCTGTCCAATATGATTCATGGCTGGGTCTCCCGATTGCATCTTCAATTTCGGACCTCCGGGCTCTGCGATTCGCGCGATTCGTTCTTCGTTCATCCTTCACTACACACGCGAAAAGGAGGTCGGATCGAAGTTACGGTAGGGCATGTTCGCCTGAACTCCAATCGGGGAAATACTGTATTACCGACTGACAAATTCTGGTACTTTGAGGCAAGCGCAATCACTCGGGTGCTTTGTGACTATGGCGCCGGGCAGCCCCAACGGGGTTTTTGACCATCAAACAATGGTGCACGCTTTACCAAGAACATTGGCTGTCCGGAGCAGAGCCGCTTGGAGACTTGGGCGGCTGTTCGCCATTCTGCTCTTTTGCCTCTGCAGCATTCCGCACGCACAAGCCGGCGCGACGCTATTTCTTGAAGAGCCCTATAGTTACGATGGCGCGCTTGCCGGAACTGGTCACGCGGCTGTGTATTTGAGCCACGTATGCTCTGTGTCCCCGGTAATCCTGCGGCCGTGTGCCGAGGGCGAAAGCGGCGTAGTCCTGAGCCGGTATGACGGCATCGCGGGATACGACTGGATCGCGATCCCCCTCATCCCCTACCTGTATGCGGTTGACCGGCCGGAAGCCGTCCCGCTGTTCGCCGACGCCAAGCTGGTTGCTTTTCTTAGAGATCAATACCGTCGCGATTACCTGGAAGCGCTTGCTCCCAATCGCCCCGACGGCGGGACGCCCGAGGGAAACTGGTATGAACTGATAGGAGCATCTTATGACCGGACAATCTATGGATTCGAGATTGAGACCAGCCCGGATCAAGATGCGCTGCTGATTGCGAAGTTCAACAACCAGCCCAACCGCGAGCGCTATAACTTCGTGAAGCGAAACTGCGCCGATTTTGTGCGCGAGGTGGTCGATTTTTATTACCCACACGCGCTGCATCGCAGCCTGATTGGCGATCTCGGTGTGACGACTCCCAAGCAGATCGCGAAAATGATGGCGAGATACAGCCGCCATCATCCTGACTTACAGAGCTCGAATTTCCTGCTGCCGCAGGTCCCGGGAACGGTCGGGCGCAGCAAACCCGTCCACGGAGTATTGGAATCGGTGATGGCGGCCAAAAAATATATGCTGCCCCTGGTCGTACTGCATCCCTACATCGGCGGTGGCGTGCTCGTCGAGTACTTTGGCCATCGACGCTTCGACCCTGCACGAAGCGCCCTTATCCTGAATTCGAGCCGCCAGTTGGATTCGCCCATGACCCGCGATGAGCGTCTTGCCTTCCAGAGTCGCATGAACGAACTGAGCCAATCCGCTTCCGTTATCGATTCCTTCAAACAGGGAAAAATAAACGAAGAAAAAGCCTGGGAGCGATGGCAAGCGAGTGCCGAGCCTGGATTCGATGTTTCCGGGCAGCCCGTCCTGCAAATGCGGGTTGGCGACGATTGGGATCAAGTGGGCCTTTCGCGAGCCAACATCTTGAGTATTTCCGAGTCGCCGGAATTGGCCGCGAGACTTGTGGAAGCGCGGCTCCGCCAGGAATTGCGACCCGCCACAGCCCGCAAGACTTCGCACAGTGACGTGGAAAAAGATCTGAAGCTGTTCCAACAACTGCTCTCGCTGCAGCCGGGAGAGGTCGCTGTCACACCGTCCTCCGCGAATGCCAGCCGCGTTCCGGCCCGGGCCAGCTTCCACTAGCCTTCCTTTTTTTCGTGGTTCCGCTTGTTTTCAAAGCAGAAAGCAGGTTACGGATTCCTCACTTATTATTATTGGCGTTGCAGGGGTAGTCGTGAATGGATCAGGGATTCCACCTGAGTCCAAACCCTGGGATCACACTCAATTTCGGTGTGAGACTTCATGAAGACACGGTCGTACCAGGGATACTGCTTACAGTCGATCGGATTCGCTTTGTAGTCGAAGCGGAAATTTCCGATGATGTGCGTGCGTGCCGGATCGGCAGCGCGGATCTGGGGTTCGCCGTGCAGAAAGCCATTCAGTTGATAAAAATTTGCGGCCTCGGCTACGTTGGCGGGAATGACCTGATCATTCTCGCCGGGCTTCGGGACACTGTCCACCTGAACCGTGAGCAACACCGGAATGCCTTCTCTTTCGAGATCTCGCGCCAGGGCAACCGCCTCGGAAGCCCCCCAGCTATGTCCGTATAGGATGATGCGGGCGTTCCGCTTCTCTGTAGCCGATAGTGTGCCGTTGCGGTCGGTGTCCACAAATCGAACTATGTCCGCGTAGGCTTTTTCCCGGCGACGATTCTCAATAACCTCCACGTATACGCCCGATGGGTAGTCCCGGCGCAGATGCGCAGCGACTTGCACCGCGCTATGGACCATGTCATCGTGCCTGACAAATCCGCCGACGAAACCGATGACGATGACTGGCGTGGTGGGGAAGGCATCGGTTGCGACGTCGACAGGGCGTGCCGAGCCTGCGTGAGTGACGGCCGGGATGAGGGAAAGAATAAACGAAACAGCACGAATTGAAGTACGAATATAGTGACTCACAATTTAGTAGATCATAATCAGATACCCCTACTTCTCGCAAAAAGTGCGAGAAATGCGACACCCCGTTTATTCGTCCCTAGTGTTGCTGGGGCCGTTTCCAGTATTTCCAGTCGAGATCCGCGATTGGGGAGCCAGGACCTGTGCTATGGATTCACCCGGAGAAGCATAAACGTGCCGCTTTCCAACTTCACGTTGCTCATTTCCGAGCTCACCACCGAACCCTGGGCGGTATCCGAGGCCATCGACAACTTCAGACTCGAGATTCCCACCACGCCCTGAGTGTTTCCGGTGATGCGCTGAACGCTGGCTCCGGTTTGGGAGTTCGTCCGGCCGTCGCCAGCGGTCTGCGAAGGAATTGGCACCTGCGGGGGTGTTTCGGTTCCCATTCCCGAGGAGCGTCCAACGTTATTCCCTGGCGACACCCCGCCGAAGTTCGGCACGGAGGATTGTTCGACCGGGCTTCCGGCACTCGGGTTGCGATTGTTGGAGTTTAAGGTCGGAGGCGCGATGATTGCTTGTATCGACATCGGCAGCGTCAGGTCACCTCGGTTCTTTATGACAGCGTGGTCAAAGGCGATACCGATCTGTGATTCTTTCTGTTCCTTGGTGCGGGCCTGCACTTCGGTGACGTGTCCGACCACCTTGGTATCCTTGGGCACAATGATCTCACCGTTTTCCGCCTTCAGGTCTTGAGTAACCTTAGCCTCGACCGGGTTGCCGGTTTTCGCTTTCTTGGCGTCGATGTTCTTCGTCAGCTGTACCGGGATAACACTGCCGGTGCGATCCGCAGCTGCCCTGAGCTTGATTGCGCAGACACACCAGGCGGAGCCGGCGCCGGACTCTGCTGGCCCTGTGGTGCTGTGCTATTGACTTGCGGTGGCGTTGTGTCCTGTGCAAGACAGAGAGCGCATAGCGTCATTCCTGCGAAAATCCAAGTCAAGAACGTTTTCATACACTGTCTCCTTAAACTTTTGGAAGGCGCGCATCCCATTTCGAGATCGCTCTATTGTTAGATGTAGTTTCGAGCGCAAGCGTCGATAGTGAACCGGGGACAAACAGGATTGGGGAGATCAGTGATCTGCTGAATTACTGATCTGCAGAATCAATGTGGAGTACGGTAAAGCCTGTATCAGAATAAGGTAGACATCTTTATGAGTAATGCCGAGTATTCTGCAGAGGCTGTGCCACGCTTTGGCAAGTAAGCAAAAATTACTGTCTTTCTGTCAGGATTTCATGCGGCGCGCGCTTCCGATCCTCCTAACTTCTTATTTCCTCACACATACTCTGGCCCGACGCTTGCGTTTTCGCAGTCAGGAAGAAAAATCCACACTTGGAGGTAACCAGGTTATGAAATCACTCAGTCTCCTCAGACTGCTGGGGCTGCTAGCTCTCCTCATCAGTCTTGCCGGTATTCCACTCTATGGACAGGGGCAGCAGGAAGGGTCGCAGGATCCAGCAGCGCAGCCCCCGACCTCGACGAGTCAGCAATCCGCCGAGAGTCAGCCATCACAAATTTTTGTCGGTAAGGTTGCCAAGTCAAGAGCCGGCGACTTCCTGTTGAAGGGTGACGCAGGCATGTCGTACAAACTGGACAATACCGACCAAGTCGAGCCGTTCCTCGGAAAGAGCGTCGCAATAACTGGAACGCTGGATGTAACGACCAACACCATCCACATCACCAAAATCGAAGCCCCTTCTTCTTAGAGGGAAAAACCACACACGGCGAAGAGGGACCCAGAATCGGGTCCCTCTTTGTCATTTACGGGTTGTTTCGGCCGTTACAGGTCGTCACTGCGGCGGGGACGCACGGATACTACCTTATGGCATCTATGCCACAGTACTTTGTGGATCGCTCCTGACCGCAAGCGGCACTTCGATTTGAATGATGTTGTTCTTGATGGCGTAGACGACCAGGTCGCGGATAGAGTGCACGCTGAGTTTTCGCATGATGTTGCTGCGGTGCGTTTCCACCGTCTTCGTGCTCAGGTTCAGCAGAGAAGCGGCTTCCTTGGAACTCTTTCCCTCCGCCAGAAGCTGAGTGATTTCACGCTCCCGGGCGGTCAAGGTCGGCAGGCTAGGAGGTTCGCTCTGGGAAATAACGTGCCCTTTCTCCAGGAAACCAGCGAGCACCAAATCGTTCACACGCGGTGTGAAGAACATGCGCTTGTTCTCCAGGGCTTCAACCGCGGACACTAAATCCCGCGCTGCATCGGACTTCAACACGAAGCCGCGCGCACCGGCATCCAGAGCTTCGCGGATGACCTGATCGGAATCGGTAATCGTGAGAATGATGATCTTGAAGTGGGGGTCATGCTGCAGCAACTGCCGCGTGGTGGAAAGGCCGTTCAGATTCGGCATGCCAATGTCCAGGATTATGACATCGGGCTTCAGTCGCTCGGCCAATTCAAGCGCTTGGCGGCCGTCGGATGCTTCTCCGCAGACTTCCCATCCTTCGTGTTTCTGAAGCAGCGCAGATAAACCCCGACGCACGATCTCGTGATCGTCGGCCAATAAGATGCGCACTTTCATGGCAACTCCTTCACGGCATACCCCAACCCACCTGCCCCTGATGTTGCCGGCCCACCCTCAAACCGAAGTACTACTCTCCCGTCGAGCTAGCGCTACAAACATACGATGCTGGCTCACGGCCTCTACGGCCTCCAACAGGTCCCGCGCAGCGTTGGACTTCACGACATACCCTCTGGCCCCCGCACCCAATGCCTCTCGCATCATTTGCGGAGAATCATGTTGGGTAACGAATAGAATCTCAGGGCCCGGCGTCTTCTGCCTGAGCAACCGGCAGGCTTCGAGACCATGCATCTTGGGCATAGTAACGTCGAGCACCACGACGTCGGGTTGCAAACTGTCGGCCTTGTCCAAGGCCTCAAGCCCATCCGACGCTTCCCCCACCACTTCCCACCCCGATTGCCCTTCTAACAGAGTCTTCAGCCCTTGCCTCACAACCGGATGATCGTCCACCACCAGAATACGAATCGCCATGACCCATTTTCCGCTTTTGCCCTGCGAGGCCGATAATAAACCATGCACTGCGGTTCCTGCGAGTTTGTGCCTGGCCTGCCGGGAGATCCACTCATCCCCGGCCATGAATAGAGAACTCTTCGGAAAGTAGCATATATCGGTCCCAGCCCCGAATACAGCGAATCCTGTATTTCGATGTCATCCCGGCCTGCCCATGCAGAAGTCAGCAACTCATTGATCTTTATTGCAACGATCTTTATTGCAACGATCTTTACTGCAACGATTGTTCCCGCAACCGAACGCTTGCCTTCAGCTTGCCTTTCGTTCCCGCTCCGGTCGAGATGCAGGCTCGTCGATGACGATGACAGGATCCCAGTCCTCGACCTGCTTGAGCGCTACGTCCTTCGAGATGCCATATCTTTCCTGAATTTTGCCGACGAGCAGATCACGCTGCCCGGCGATGATCTCTAGATCGTCGTCGGTGAGTTTGCCCCATTTTGTCTTCACCGAACCTTTCAATTGCTTCCATTTTCCTTTAGCTTGATCCCAGTTCATATTCATTCTCCTTTTTTAGAAGTGCAGCTTTTAGAAGTGCAGCCTTTGAAATCGCACGGGGCCGAGCAGCTAGGCTCTTCCCAGCAAGACCAAGACCAGCACGATAACGAGAACGAGACCTAGCCCTCCGCTTGGGTAATATCCCCATCTACTGCTGTAAGGCCAGGTTGGCAGCGCACCGATGAGGAGCAAAATCAAGATGATCAACACAATTGTTCCCATTTTCCGTTCTCCTTTTGATCTAGATCCCAATTATGTAAACCGGGCTAGACTGCATTGAACCTCGCGTGGTGCAAGCGGCGCGCGCGCATGTTTCTTTCGCGCGTTCCAAGTTTCCCTCTCATAATCGACGCGCCCCGACCATAAAACATGGCTGTGAGAGAAAGAATCGAATGAATCTTGTAATCTGATCGGCGGAATTGCTGTAGGTGATTCCAGGGTGAAACGGGCCGCCACCTACCTTCTACGTCCTTGCTTTCATCGGCATTAAGGGACGATTCGTCGAGGCCTTGCGCTCTCGCGAATACAGGTTCGACGGTATGTGGCTTCGGGCGCGCGCCAACTATGCTGGGGTCCTCGAAACGCCGCCCACAATCAAGCAGGCGCCAAGTCCGTGGAGGATTGCGGCGCCTGCCCCTCCGAAAAGTCATTCGGCTCGGTGAGGGAAGTACAACCTGAAGCACGATCAGCCTTGTGCATTAAGCGCTACACACCTCTCGGGACACCATGCTCGTGGCAGGAATCACGAGTTCAACCAGCGTGCCGGGATGAGTATTGGTCAGCCGCAGCTCTCCACCAAATTCCTTGGCCCGCTGTTTCATCCCCCCGAGGCCGATTCCAACACTGTCTGGCTGTAGCTCTGCAATTCTATTCCCGATTCCCTTGCCGTCATCGCGCACCGTAATCACCGTTGCATCTTCCCTTTGAGCCAACCCGACCCAGACCTTACGTGCCTCCGAATGCCGGAACACGTTGGTGAGTGCCTCCTGAACGATTCGGAAGACCGCGGTCTCTAACTCGACTGTGAGCCGGGGGAAATCGCTGGGTTGGACATCGAGATCGGTTTCGATACCGCTGCGCTCCGTCAAGCCCTCCAGGTACCAGCGCAGCGCTGAGAGCAGACCGACCTCGTCCAACAAAGGTGGATGCAGGAGATGCGATATACTGCGCACTTGCTGAATCGCACGATCGATAGTGTCGCTTGCCTCAATGCAGGCTTGCTTGTCTGCTCCGGCTGAACTCTGTTGAAAGACCTTGGCCAACAATATCTTGGCCACAGCAAGATCTTGTCCAAGCCCATCGTGCAAGGCGCGCGCGATGCGCCGTCGTTCCTCATCCTGCATGGTCATCAACCGGACAGAAAGGCGCCTCAATGCCACGGTTCGCTCATCAACCATCCTCTCCAATTCAGCGGCATTGTCGCGAATCGACTGCTCGACTAGTTTGCTGTCATGGATATCAGAGCAAGTGCCGTACCATCTGATGACCTTTCCAATATGATCTCGGATAGGCACGGCGCGGGCCCGGAACCAGCGATAGTCTCCGTCCTTCCCGCGCAAGCGGTATTCCACTTCGTAATTCTCTCCCGATTGGATACAGTCCAGCCAACGCTGCCGGCTTCGCTCCTGGTCGTCGGGATGCAGGTAATCCCACCAGCCGAAGCCAACCGCCGAACCTGTCACAGCACCGGTATATTCGTAAAATCGATCGCTGATGTAATCTCTGGCGCCGTCCGCCTGTCTACTGAAGATGATATCGGGAGCGGTATGCACAATCGCATCGAGCTCCAGGTTCTTCTGGGCCAGTTCGCGGTTGAGCGCCTCCAAGGCTTGCGCTTTTGTCTCCAATTCATCGGTCCGCTCCGCGACTCGCTGTTCCAGTTCCTTATTCAGCGTTTCCAGTTGGCGAGTTTTGCGGTGCAGTTCGGCGAATATGCTAACCTTCGCCCGCAGAAGTTCTGGAACGACCGGGACGGAAAGATAGTCCACGGCTCCATGCTCATACCCTTTGAGGCGGTCCAAGTCCGTCAGATGCACGGCGGAAATAAAAATGATTGCGGTCCTCTGAAAGCGCGGGTGTTGGCGAATCATGCTTGCCAATTCGAAGCCGTCGAGCTCCGGCATGCTCACATCCATGAGCACGACGGCGACGTCGGTCTTGAGCAGATGTTCGAGCGCTTCCTTGCCGGAGGTTGCCTTGATCAGATTCTCGTCCAGTTCGCCGAGCATGACCTCATAGCTCAACAACTTGGCTGGCTGGTCATCCACCATGAGGATATTGACTTTCTCCTTCGTGGTCATCGGTTTTCTCCGTCTCCTAGACCGGCGGCGCCTGACTAACTACTGACTCCTCGCAATGCGCGCGGAACTATCGGTGAAGCCACATGCGAAGTGCAGAAAGTAGCTGCTCCGTATTGACCGGCTTGGCCAAGTACTCAGATGCGCCCGCTTCGAGACACTTCTCGCGATCGCCCTTCATTGCCTTTGCCGTGAGCGCAATGATAGGCAGGCGTTGAAGGGTAGACTTCTGGCGGATGACCTGCATCGTCTCATACCCATCCATCTCCGGCATCATGATATCCATCAGCAAAATTGCCACATCGGGGGTCGACTCAAGTGTCGTAATCGCTTCGCGGCCAGTCCCGGCCGTGAGAACGGTCATGCCCCGCCGTTCGAGCACACTGCCGAGGGCGAAGATGTTTCGTACGTCATCATCCACCACCAGCACCTTTTTGCCCACCAGAGCATCATCCGAGCGATGTAGCTGCTCGATCATCCTCTGCTTTTTTGACGGAAGGTCCGTCACCACGCGATGCAGGAACAGCGCCGTCTCATCCAGCAGTCGTTCCGGCGACTCGACTCCCTTGACCACGACGCTGCGCGCCAAGGTGTGCAGGCGGGAGTCTTCTTCGGGCGAGAGTTCCTTCCCGGTGAACACCACGACCGGCAAATCGCTGAGCGACGGAGTGTCACGGAACCGCTCCAGTACGTCAAAACCCGATATATCGGGCAGACGCAAATCAAGCACAACACAGTCGAAGGACTGCACCGCGACTGCGGCGAGAGCCTCTTCACCGGTAGTCACGATGCTGACGTCAATGTCCTCGTAGCCGACCAACTCCCTGATACTGAGCTGTTCTGCGGGGTTATCCTCCACCACCAGCAATCGCTTCCGCCGCGGAGCCGCATACTGTTTGATCCGCGTCAAGGCCGCTTCGATCCCCTCCGGCGTCGTGGGTTTGGTTACAAATGCGAAGGCTCCGCGAGCCAATCCGTGTTGCCGGTCTTCGTCCAGGGTCAACATTTGCACAGGGATGTGCCGTGTCGTTGCATCCTGCTTCAAGTGGTTGAGCACCGTCCACCCCAGCATGTCAGGCAGGAAGACATCCAGTGAAACGGCCGTCGGATGATACTCGCGGGCTAGCTCCAGCGCCTCTGCACCGTGGGTGGCGACCAGAACTTTAAATCCCTTATCGCGGGAAAGATCGCACAAGATGCGGGCATAGTGCAAGTCATCCTCAACGATGAGCAAGACCGCATCCCCGGGCTGAAGATTTCCCCGGTCATCGGCAATGCGCTCGACCGGGTGCTCGGGCATGCCGGCAGCGGATAACTCATGCGGTGGAACGGACGATAACGATTTCCGTTCCATCGCGGTGCCGCCGCCAGGGGAGGCACCCACGTAAGTCTGCGGCAGGTACAGGGTAAATTTGCTCCCTTTTCCAGGAACGCTGCGCAATTGAATTTCCCCTCCCAGCAGGCTGGCCAGTTCGCGGCTGATCGCCAGCCCGAGTCCGGTTCCGCCGTACTTGCGGCTGGTGCCGGCGTCCGCCTGCTGAAAGGCTTCAAAGATAATCCTCTGCTTGTCGAAAGGAATGCCAATTCCGGTATCAGCCACCTCGAAGGCAATGACCGACCCAGCCTTTCCCAAGACCGGATGATCCTCACTCCAGCCGCTTGCGGCGGCCGAAACCGAGAGAACGACACCTCCCTGCTCCGTAAATTTGAAAGCGTTGGATAGCAGGTTCTTGAGTACCTGCTGCAGGCGCTTCGAATCAGTGACCAGACTGCGAGCCAACTGCGAATCGGAGTGCACCTCGAAGTTGAGACGCCGGTTCTCCGCCTCGTGCCGGAAGGGACGCTCCACCGTGTCGAGCAGACTGGCAAAGAAGACTTCTTCCGCCTCCACCGAAACCGTCCCCGACTCAATCTTCGACAGATCGAGAATGTCGGTGATCAGGTTCAGCAGGTCCGTTCCAGCGCCATGAATAGTGCGGGAGAATTCCACTTGCTTGGGGGTCAGGTTGCCATCGGGATTCTCACTGAGTTGCTGGCCCAGAACCAGGATGCTGTTGAGCGGTGTGCGTAACTCATGCGACATGTTGGCCAGGAATTCGGACTTGTACTTCGAAGTCAAAGCCAGTTCCTTCGCTTTTTCTTCCAAGGCGCGGCGGGCTTGCTCGATTTCCTGGTTCTTGCGTTCGACCTCGACGTTCTGTTCGGCAAGCTGCTGCGCTTTTTGCGCCAACTGCTCGTTGGTTTGCTGCAACTCTTTTTGCTGCATCTGGAGTTCGGTGGCCAATTGCTGGGACTGCTTCAGCAATCCTTCCGTCTGCATGGTGGCCTCGATGCTGTTGAGCACGATGCCGATGCTGGCCGTCAGCTGTTCCAGAAACGCCAGATGGGAGGTGGTAAAGCTGCTCAGCGACGCGAGTTCGATCACCGCCTTGACGCGGTCCTCGAAAAGCACGGGCAACACGATCACGTTTCGCGGAACCGCCTCGAACAAACCCGACCGGACGGAAATCGTGTTGGGTGGCAGATCGGAGATCAGCATTCTTTGTTTTTCCGCTGCGCACTGTCCCACCAGACCCTCACCGATCTTCAAGCGCCGTAGATGACCATCCTCGCCATCGCCGGCAAACGCCGAAAGCAGCACCAACTGCGCCGATTCTTCCGTTTCCATCTGGTAGATCACTCCTTGTTGGGCGTTGACCAGCGGCGCCAGTTCCGACAACAGCATGCTTCCCACCGTGGTCAGATCGCGTTGCCCCTGCAGCATGCCGGTGAAGCGGGCCAGATTCGTCTTGAGCCAGTCCTGCTCCGTATTGCGATCGGTCGTCAGGCGCAGATTGTCGATCATGGTGTTGATGTTGTCTTTCAACTCCGCCACTTCGCCGCTCGCTTCGACTTGAATGGAACGAGTAAGATCGCCCTTGGTGACCGCGGTAGCCACCTCGGCAATGGCCCGCACCTGGTTAGTCAGATTGTCGGCCAGCAAGTTGACGTTGCCGGTGAGATCTTTCCAGGTTCCGGCAGCGCCCGGCACGTTAGCCTGTCCGCCGAGTCGTCCTTCGACGCCCACTTCGCGGGCGACCGTTGTAACCTGGTCGGCAAAAGTAGCCAGCGTGTTCGTCATGTTGTTTATGGTTTCGGCCAGAGCCGCAACCTCACCCTTCGCGTTTACGATCAGCTTCTGAGTCAGTTCGCCATTGGCGACGGCGGTCACGACTTTCACAATGCCGCGGACTTGCTCCGTTAGGTTGGCGGCCATCACGTTCACGTTGTCCGTGAGGTCCTTCCATGTGCCTGCCACACCCGACACCTGCGCTTGCCCGCCCAGCTTGCCTTCCGTACCGACTTCGCGAGCCACGCGCGTTACTTCGGCCGCGAAGGCATTGAGCTGATCGACCATCGTATTGATGGTGTTCTTGAGTTCGAGAATTTCGCCTTTCACGTCCACCGTGATCTTGCGTGACAAATCGCCGCGTGCGACAGCCGTGGTCACCTCGGCGATGTTGCGCACCTGGCCCGTCAAGTTTCCGGCCATGGCGTTCACGGAGTCCGTAAGATCCTTCCACGTACCGGCCACGCCCGGCACGTTTGCCTGCCCGCCCAGACGGCCTTCGCTGCCCACCTCGCGGGCGACGCGCGTTACTTCGGCGGCGAACGATCGCAGTTGCTCCACCATGGTGTTCAGCGTTTCCTTTAGCTGCAGGATTTCGCCGCGCACATCCACCGTGATTTTCTTCGAGAGATCGCCATTCGCGATGGCCGTTGCGACTTCCGCGATATTACGCACCTGGCCGGTAAGGTTGCTAGCCATGAAGTTCACATTGTCGGTGAGATCTTTCCACGTGCCGGCGACGCCGGGCACCTGCGCCTGGCCACCGAGCTTCCCGTCGGTACCGACCTCGCGCGCCACGCGCGTCACTTCGCCTGCGAACGCGTTCAGTTGGTCCACCATCGTATTAATGGTGTTTTTCAATTCGAGAATTTCGCCTTTCACGTCTACCGTGATCTTGCGAGACAAATCGCCGCGGGCCACGGCCGTGGTCACCTCGGCAATGTTGCGCACCTGACCCGTCAGGTTTCCGGCCATCGAGTTCACCGAGTCGGTGAGATCCTTCCACGTCCCGGCGACTCCCGGCACGTTGGCCTGTCCCCCCAGCCTGCCTTCGCTGCCCACCTCGCGCGCCACCCGCGTCACTTCGCCGGCGAACGCGTTCAGCTGGTCCACCATCGTATTGATGGTTTCCTTGAGCAACAGGATTTCGCCGCTGACGTTGACCGTGATTTTCTTCGAGAGATCGCCGCTAGCGATGGCCGTGGAGACTTCGGCGATATTGCGCACCTGACCGGTCAGGTTGCTGGCCATCGAGTTGACGGAATCCGTGAGGTCCTTCCACGTGCCGCCGACACCCGGCACCTGCGCCTGCCCACCCAGCTTGCCATCCGTACCCACTTCGCGCGCTACAAGCGTCACTTCGGACGCGAACGAACGCAACTGATCCACCATGGTATTGATGGTGTCCTTGAGCTCGAGAATCTCGCCCTTCACGTCCACCGTGATCTTGCGTGACAAATCGCCGCGGGCCACAGCCGTGGCAACTTCGGCGATATTGCGCACCTGACCGGTCAGGTTACTCGCCATGAAGTTCACGTTGTCCGTGAGGTCTTTCCAAGTACCCGCCACGCCCGGCACCTGCGCCTGCCCACCGAGCTTGCCTTCCGTACCCACTTCGCGCGCCACGCGCGTCACTTCGCCTGCGAACGCGTTCAGTTGGTCCACCATCGTATTAATGGTGTTTTTCAATTCGAGAATCTCGCCTTTCACGTCTACCGTGATCTTGCGAGACAAATCGCCGCGGGCCACAGCCGTGGTCACCTCGGCGATGTTGCGCACCTGCCCCGTGAGGTTTCCGGCCATCGAGTTCACCGAATCCGTGAGATCCTTCCACGTCCCGGCGACTCCCGGCACGTTGGCCTGTCCCCCCAGCCTGCCTTCGCTGCCCACCTCGCGCGCCACCCGCGTCACTTCGCCGGCGAAACGGTTGAGCTGATCGACCATCGTGTTGAGCGTTTCCTTCAGCTGCAAAATCTCTCCGCGGACGTCAACCGTGATCTTGCGAGAAAGGTCGCCGTTCGCAATCGCCGTAGCCACCTCGGCGATGTTTCGCACTTGGCCGGTAAGGTTGCTGGCCATGAAGTTGACATTGTCGGTGAGGTCCTTCCACGTCCCGCCGACACCGAACACCTGCGCTTGTCCGCCCAGCTTGCCTTCGGTTCCAACTTCGCGAGCGACACGAGTAACTTCGCCGGCGAACGCGTTGAGCTGGTCGACCATCGTGTTGATCGTGTCCTTGAGTTCGAGAATCTCGCCCTTCACATCCACCGTAATCTTCCGCGATAAATCGCCACGAGCCACGGCTGTCGTGACCTCGGCGATGTTGCGCACCTGCGCCGTGAGGTTGCCAGCCATGGCATTGACCGAGTCCGTGAGATCCTTCCAGGTACCGGCAACGCCAACGACCACAGCCTGGCCACCGAGTTTGCCGTCCGTACCTACTTCCCGAGCTACACGAGTTACTTCCGACGCAAAAGATCGCAACTGGTCCACCATCGTATTGATGGCTTCTTTGAGCTGGAGAATCTCGCCGCGCACATCGACCGTAATCTTGCGTGACAGATCGCCGCTCGCCACGGCGGTCGCAACCTCGGCGATGTTACGCACCTGTCCGGTCAAGTTGCTAGCCATGGAATTGACCGAGTCCGTAAGGTCTTTCCACGTGCCGGCCACCCCGGGCACGAGTGCCTGGCCCCCAAGTTTGCCATCCGTGCCCACCTCACGTGCGACGCGGGTCACCTCAGCCGTGAAGACACCGAGCTGCTGAATCATGGTGTTGACGATATTCGCGGAGCGCAGGAACTCGCCTTCCAGCGGGCGCCCGTCAACGTCCAAGCGCACCGTCTGCGTCAGATTGCCCTGAGCTACGGCGCCGATGGCGCGAGTGACCTCGGCGGTTGGCCGAAGCAGGTCCTCCACCAGAGTGTTTACCGAGACCTCCATCTCGCCCCACGCTCCTCTCGACTGATGAAAGCGCGTGCGCTCGCGTGTCCTGCCTTCTTTACCTACAACTTGCCCAACCCGCTTTAGCTCCCGGGCAATCTGCTGGTTGGCCGCGGCAATCTCATTGAACGTATCGGCGATTTTTCCCGGGAGCCCTGTCCAGGAACCGGGCAATCGTACCGAAAACTCTCCGTCGCGCATGGTCTGGAGGCTGGCAAGGATCGCGGTTAGCTCAGAGGAAACCCCGCCCACAGCATGAATGGAGCGGTCACCGTTTTTTTGGTTTGCGTCTGATTCGCCATTGGCCACCGCAGTTGCAGTTTTTTGACTGTCTCTTTTCATGGATCCCTCATTGCCTTGCATGTCTCGCCCTTGCGATGAAAGAGAGAACTTGCCTCGTTCCCCAGCCACCCGAAAACCAGAGTAATCGCAGCCCAACTTGAACGTCTTGGGGAATACCGAGGCACTCCGGAGACTTTCGTGGACAGCGGCATTCCACTCAAATTTCCATCAACTCAGGCAAGACCTTTAGACCAAACCTACGGGAATTTACCGAAGCCAAATGAATTCGTAACACGAAGTTCCGCAGTCTGACTCTAGGGTGTTTACTGTATGGAAGATGCGTGCAGGTGTGGCCCGCCGGATGTTCTACTTTCCCGTTCAAAGGACGACCCTACTTCGGAGGCCGGGACGCTCGCGGTTACAGCGCAGACCCGCGTCCTCAATTCGCGCCCGAGCAGGGACTATACAGCAAAGACTGTACGCGCATTTGCCGGAACCACTTTGTTTTTTTCCTGAACCTTCCGCAGGGTAAGAAAAACATTCTCGCTTATGCTCCACGAGTGACCCGTCTGGCCGGGTACAACTCGGTGGAGGTCAATCCATTAGGGGATTCATGAGGCCGTGGCAGAAGAATTGCACTTGTAAGCGTGGAAGGTGCCGTATGTTGGCATGCAAAAGGCTTCGCATTGATCCCTGCGATGGTTCGCCCGTAGTGGACTATCGAATCGAAAACGGCTGTGTTGAAAGCCGTACTCTGGAAAAGGCGGCCGAAGGTGGTACTACAACGAAAAAACAATGGCAACGCCTGACACCTGAGCAACTCATCTCTCACGTAAAGGCAGACACCGTCGTTGCGCAGTGGCTACATAGAAGGATGGGACTTCACCGGTTGATCCGGGCATGCGTCTCCTCTGCAAACAATGAAGTGCACGAAGGCTCGGAGCGAATCGCAGCGTGAAAACCGCAAGAGCCGAGTCCAAATGGTCGCAGCTGGGCAGTGGGCCGAGCGGATCAGATATTGCCGCTGAGCGGAATACTGCCGACAGGCGTGTTACGGGATGGTGCAAGTGATTGATAGCAGAAAGGTTGAGTTGGTAGCGCTACCGGGAATCTCTTAGATGCATGTGACTTCATCCATCAATACTGGCAAAACGCATGCCTGTCAAGGCTTTTGGCGGAATTGCTGAAAAACAAAATCTCAGTAGAAATGGCAAATTTCAACCCACTCCACACCCGAATTGTAGGCACAAATAGGCACACAGGAATGGGGTGAACCCAGGACGCCGCCAAAGTTAGTCTGGGCCGAAAGACCGCCTGTTGACTTTCCTTTGCGAACTCGTTCACGATCCAAGAATGGTTCAGTTCGTTCTTGGCGCGATCCTCGGTGCGGTGGTTTCTTTCGTCATTACGAGTCGGGTGCGCCCAGGCAAGCTTCGACATTCCATTACCATGACAAAAGAAAGTATCGATCATCTGGACAACGTTGAAACTGCAATCCGATCGGCCAAGCTGCTCCTTGCTCGCAATGGCTATCCGGACAATCTGCGGACGGTCGTCGTTATAGGCTTTCTGGACCAAATGATCGAACATCACGGGGCGATGTTATTGCTGATCCGCAACGGACAAGTCGGCTCTGCGTTTGCGCTGGCGCGCAGCATCGTGGAGAGCATGTTTCGCGGACTCTGGATCAACCTGCCGGCGACAGATCTCGAGATTGCCGCCTTCGAGCGTGATGATGAGATTCCACTTCGGATGCCTGCATTATCTCAGGCGATAGATCAAGCTTACGGCGCGGGCGATTTATTCGAGGACCTGAAGAATCGCGGTTGGGCCGCGCTATGCAGCTACACCCACACGGGGATACTTCAGCTAGGTAGGCGGTTCACAGGTCACAGTGTTCAGCCTGCGTATAACGAGGCTGAGATTTTCGAAGTCACAACGACCGCTACGACCTGCATCTTGCTGCTAGTGGGTCGGTTCCTGATCGTTCAGGGCCATGCCAGCCTGGGGCAGGAGGCCGATCGGCTCATCGAGACGTACGGTCCGGTAGCGCGACGTGCGCAGGCAGGGAATCCGCAGAATCCATGAAACCAGGCTTGGACTTTGTGGGCCCACTCGCGTGCCACGGTGCACTCTCTCGGCAGGCCGAAATTGCAGCCCCGCGGTTATAGCGAACAAAAAGAGAATATGCCATGGCCAATGGACGACCGCCGGTACTTCACTTCGCCTGTGTTTCCGTTGCAGTTGCCGCACGCTCAGGAGGTTGTGAGGTTCTTAACCGATTTGTCTTCGTATCGGGTATCGAAGTTAAAGCTTGCTGTGCTATGGGATGAGGTGCTACCATGGCCTTGTTAATTAACTCGGCCGTGGTATGTATCTTGGCCATGGTAGTTAACAGGGCTCTGTTAAAAATCGGCCGGATATTAGGTCTTAGAGATCGGAAAAATGCCAAACGCACACTCGGAATTCAGCGAAGCTCGCGTTGAGAATCTTCTCGCCGAAGTGTTCCGCCGCGCAGGTTGGCGGGTCGAAGAAGAACCGCGATTTGGCCACTATGAAGCAGACCTCCTCGTACGTAAGGACGATCTTGTGTACGTAGTCGAAATAAAGCGAGCGTCAGAAGGACGCCCAGACCGGTTGATTCCCCTCATATCTCAAGCGATTCTTCAAGCCCAAGTGGCTGCCCGCAAGTACGGACTCCAAGTTTCGCCCCTTGCGGTTGTATGTGCTCCGAGGATTTCGGAATCAGCAGCCGCACAGATCCGAGAATTCGCCGCGGCGAACGCCCCTGATGTATCTGTAGGAGTCTTTGACGTGGAGGGCTATCGCTCCTTCGTAGGCCCTGGCCTTGAGGTTCTGAACCAGAAACGCCAGTCGCTCTCAAGGAACATGATGATGCACCGGGAACAGCCGAAGATCGACTTATTCTCCGGCATTAATCAGTGGCTCCTAAAGGTAATGCTCGCTCCAAGAATTCCGGAATCGCTGTTAGCCGCGCCCCGGCAGGAATACCGAAACGCTTCACAACTGGCGCAGGCGTCAGGCGTTTCAATCATGAGTGCGTTTCGTTTTGTGAAACAACTGCAAGAAGAGGGTTTTCTCCACGAGTCCGAAGAATCATTGCAGTTAGTACGTGTCGAGCATCTGATGCAGCGCTGGCAAGCAGCCAATCCAAGCCTGCGCGAACTTCGAATGCGATGGCTGATCCGCAGCGATGCCCCTGATGCTCTAAATGCGGCTGTGCGACAACTATTGTTGAATCCGAATCTGCCACGTGCGAGGCATTTCATTAAGGCTGGCCCGAACTCGGTTAAGCGTTCCGGTTCGCCAATCCGGGTCTGTGCGGCCCTTTTTTCTGCCGCTGAATTGCTTGGTTTGAATTTCGTTCATGGTGCTCCTCGGCACCTGTATGTTGAAGAACCCAATCCTGAGTTGTTCCAACTATTGGGATTGGTTAGCGCTCGAGAAGGCGAATCGGTGGATGTTTTTGTGCGAGTACCTGCAGCTCGTGCTTCTATCTTCCGCGCGGCGGTGGACGTGGGTGGAGTGCCCGCATCGGACGTTCTGCAAGTTTGGTTGGATGTTGGGGCGCATCCAGCTAGAGGCAGAGACCAGGCTGACGAGATATGGCGGCGAATACTAGCCCCAAGTTTAGGGGTGAAATGACCGTTAGAGCTCCCGAGAACGAACACTTTGTCCGCCTTGTGCAGGCGTTGGATCCATGGCTGAACCAGATTGTAATCATCGGCGGATGGGCACATCGGTTATACCGACTACACCCGCTCTCGCAGCACTTAGAGTTTTCGCCGCTTGCAACTCTCGACACGGATGTAGCAATACCCGAGAAGCTTCCTGTAATTGAACAGGACCTGCGCGAGCGTCTAAAAGAAAGCGGCTTCGAAGAGGAGTTCCTGGGTGAACATCGTCCCCCTGTTACTCAATACAGCCTTGGGGAGAATGCGAACGGATTCTACGCTGAGTTTCTCAGCCCGCTCATTGGAGGAGTAGAGAATCGAGGAAAACCGATGGCTACGGTTAAGGTGGCAGGCGTGACCTCGCAGAGACTCCGTTATCTCGAACTGCTACTACATTCCCCCTGGCATATCACACTGGTCGACTCGGTTGGTTTCGCCGTAAAACAGCCAACCCGAGTGCAGATCCCCAACGGCGCTAGCTATCTGGCTCAGAAGCTTTTGATTCATGACAAGCGAGATTCAAAAGAGCGCGCCAAACACGCCGTGTACATTCACGACACCATACAGACGTTCGGACGTTCCTTGGCCCAACTCCAGGGTGAATGGACGGAGAACGTAAAACCAATGTTACCTGCGCGGGCGGCGGCGAAAGTTATGAACAGCGCTGATGTCCTTTTCGGCGACGTCACCGACACCGTCCGGGACGCATCGATCGAAGCCGAGAGCACTGGACGAAACCTACCACCGAGAGAACTTCGAGAGGTTTGCTACAAGGGCTTAAAACAAATCTTCGTCTAAGGGGCGCCGGCCTCTCTGCTGGTTCACTGCCTTCAGAGGAGTGTGATACCGCTCTTTCCGACCTTAGAATTAGATGCGCGGTTTTGCAGTGGACCCCAATTTTGAGACAACCAGTTAAGCCCTAAAATGCAGCGAAAGGGGAAACTGGATGGGATCTCGAAGGAAGTTCACGAGGGAGTTCAAGCTGGATGCGGTACAACGATTGCGTGCGGGAGAGCCGGCGGGCTTGGTGGCGCGCAGTCTGGAAGTGAGCCGTCAGGAACTGTACCGCTGGAGCCGCGATGTCGATAAGTTTGGTGAGCGGGCGTTTCCCGGCGTGGGGCAGAAACGGGCGGAAGAGACGCGAATCGCGGAGTTGGAACGTAAGATCGGGCAGCAGGTCCTGGAGATCGATTTTTTGAAGCGAGCCTTGCAGCATGTGGAACAACAGCGCCAGCTGCGGGCCGCCAGTGGCGGCGCACCGTTTACCAACAGATCAAGCGCGAAATGAAGGCGGGGACGCCCTTAACCATCCGCCGGATGTGTGCGCTGACCAGAGTCAGTCGAGCGGGTTTCTATCGGCGCGGAGTTATCTCTGAAGCCGCGTCCGTGGAACTGCGGGATCAGGTGCAGCGCGTGGCGCTGGAGTGGCCGACCTATGGCAGCCGGAGGATCACGGCGGAGTTGCGCCGTGGCGGCCTGTCGGTCAATCGCAAACGGGTGCAGCGGCTGATGCGGGAAGACAACCTGCTCTGTTTGCGCAAGCGCAAGTTTGTGACGACGACCGACTCCGCCCACGGGTTGCCAGTGTATCCGAACCTGGCGGCGGCGCTGGTGGTGAGCGGAATCAACCAGCTCTGGCGAGCTGACATCACATACATCCGGCTGCTGGAAGAGTTCGTTTACCTGGCGGTGGTGCTGGACGCGTTTTCGCGGCGGGCGATTGGCTGGGCGCTGGATGCCACGCTGGAAGCCAAGTTGGCCGTGGCGGCGCTGGAGATGGCATTCGCACGGCGGCGGCCGGGGCCCGGATTGGTGCACCATTCCGATCAGGGCGTGCAGTATGCCAGCCACGACTATGTCGCTTTGTTGGAGACGCACCAAGTGCAGATCAGCATGTCGCGCCGCGGCAATCCTTGGGACAACGCGACCTGTGAGTCGTTCATGAAAACGCTGAAGTGCGAAGAAGTCTATCGCAGCGAGTATCGCAACCTGGCCGAAGCCCGCGCCCGCATCAGCGAGTTTCTGGAGGAGATCTACAACCAGAAACGGCTGCACTCGTCTCTGGGCTATTGTCCGCCCGCCGAGTTCGAACGCCTGCAGCCGTCGCCTGTGTTGGCGGTGGTCGCGGCGCAGGAGGTCATATGAGTTTTCTGAGGCATGGGGAAATCTATCCATGCGATGAGGGCACGATCTCGCGACCGTGCCCCCGCTCATCGCCGTGGATGAGTCTCCAGCTGGTTATTCCTGGCAGGTTGCTCTGCAGCAGAGCCCGCTTCCGCTTCACCAGCCGGAGTTATACTGCCAACTATCAACCTCGCCCGACAATGCTTCGGCAGCGAACGGCGAAATGTCGCTTAACTGGCTGTCTCAGCCCAGGGGTCCAGTCCATTTTGTCCGCTAGTGTCGTAGACCTAGCAACAGCAATGGGTTTGGATGTGCCCTCAGACCCTCTCCAGTCCCTCGCTCGCCTGCAGGATCTGATAACGGGCATTCAAAATGCCGAAAACAATCTTGAGGACAAGAGGCGGAGTCTTGAAGAGTTCATCACCAACCTCGATTCTGTACTCACATTGGAAAGAACGGACGGACGAGAGTTTCCACCACTCACGGCTTGCCAATGGGGCTTGCTCTGCACGCAGATGTCACGCCTGACCAGCCCCGGCCCTAATGTCTCCACGATGAGGTCACCCTCTTCTAAGAACATTATTTCTTGCTTACGAAGTCCCGCCTTGAGAAGAGTCTCAAACAGGGCGACTTCACCGGGCGTCATGACCCCGAACAGAACCTTTAGCTCGTCCCGTGTATAAATCTCAGGAGGGTCCTCGCCACGCTTCAATTCTCGCTTGTAGTCGGACTTCTTGATCGGGCCCTTACCAGGGTCAAGATGCAGGACAGTGCGAATGAATTTGTTTAGCCTGAGCAGTTTCCATGCTGCGGTGAATGGGCAATTCTCGGGCTCATCGTCCACGAGGTATTCGAAGAACCGCCTCAAATGAGCCTTGTCAATTTCCTCGACGTATTTCTTCTTCCCCTGTTCGAGTCCCTCGTTCCACGCCTCGAACTCCCGTAGGTCGTGCCGATGGGCTTTTTTGGTGGCCTTGCTGCCTGTGATCTCGTCAAGGTAGGCATTGATGGCCGTTGAGATCGGCACCCGAGGGTCGGGCAGGGTGGGGTCTTGGACTCCACGATGCAGATTTTGGAGATACCACTCTTTGTCGGCTTTGACACGTAGAGCCTCGCTAAGGGTTTTGAAGGTCTGTGCATACCGGGCTTTCTTGCGACCCTCGTACCACGAAATCATGAACTTCCCGTCTCGATCATCCTTCAAATAGAGCTTGCCGTCAGGCTTGAGTTTCGGGACAAGGACCGGCCAGTCCCTCCACTTCCCACCCACCTTCACACGCTCATAAATATTGACGGTTTTGTTTGCCACGTTACTATTTTGATACCTATGTGTACTAACTAGGTAATACCCCATCGCTGACAATTTTCCGTGGCTTTTCCACGGAAAATTTTCAAATGTAGGCACAAATGTAGGCACAAGCACTGGAGGGAACTCGGATGCGCTTGGGAATGAACAGCTTAAGGAAGGTTGGTAGCGCTACCGGGAATCGAACCCGGGTTTGAAGATTGAGAATCTTCCGTCCTAACCCCTAGACGATAGCGCCACTCGGGTGGATTGCGATGAAATCCGATTATAACAAAGCTCGTTCGAATGCAGTCCGGTGGGTTTGAAGCGAACCACCGTTTCGCGGAGGCGATTTCTCTCGCCAAGATCTCTCCGCAAAGCATTGTAAATCTTTAAGTTGAAGTGTTGGCTCATGATTCCGGGCAAATCTCCTTGACAACCGCAGACTGAGAGTGAATACTTTCATTGGCGAATAAAAAGCGAATATACAAGCTCTCGCCCGGGCTGATCCTGCCCTCGTGTTCCCTGACAATGTGAGAAAGTATGTCTGCCTCTCCGGTTCTTTCATCGGCGGCCATGAGCCGCCCTTTTATTTTTTCTCCGCCCTCGACTGCGAAGAAGATCGCCGAGAAAACCGCAAACGCACAGAAGACCGCGGAGATTTTGGCCCGGGTCGGCGCCCTCCCAAAGCTGGCCGCAGTCGTTCCCGCTTCGCGCCTCGATGTGCGTCCGGCGGCGGAAATGGTGTCGAGCGGCATTCCGCAACTGGACTCGTTGACCGGCGGCCTCGCTCGCGGTTGCCTCACGGAAATCTGTGGCATGGCCTCATCGGGTAGAACCAGCGTGTTGCTTTTCGCGCTGGCCCGCGCCACCGAGCGAGGAGAAGTTTGCGCACTGGTGGATGCAAGCGATGCCTTCGATCCGGCATCGGCGGCGGCCGCGGGCATGGAGATGAGCCGTCTGCTGTGGGTGCGCTGCGGAGAAAATTATCCATCGCGTAAACATCCTTCGGCTGCGCGAATAGGCCGCGGAAAAACAGGCGATTCATCTCAGGCAATCCCTTTAGGCATACCGCAAGGGTTTCGGGAAAGGCACGACTTTAGTCGCGCCGTAAGTCCCGCACCATCATCGTCGGCTTTAGCCGCTGAGGGCAGTCGAAACCTGCAACGCGGAAGATTGTCGAGAGGGGAAAATCCAGAAACCCGGCGCTGGGAATCGCAACTGGAGCAAATGTTGAAAGTCACCGATCTGCTGCTGCAGAGCAACGGTTTCGGAATGATCGCTCTCGATCTCGGAGATGTTCCGGTCGAGAGCGCGCGGCGAATTCCGTTGGCATCATGGTTCCGCTTCCGCCGCGCGATCGAGCACACGCCAACCGCACTGCTGGTTCTGGAACAGCAGCCGATTGCAGGGAGTTGCTCGTCGATGCTGGTGAAGGTGTCAGGCGCCAGGTCTCAGCTCGCAGGATATCCGCCGATGCATTCGGAGTTGCCGCATTCGGAGTTGTTGGATCAATTCGAGATCACGGCCGAGTTGCTGTGCTCGCGCTTGGAAAGAAAATCAGAACGCAAGCCGGTGCAATCGGCGGCAAGCTTCAAAAGTCGAGCCGCATGGGCGGGGTAGTCGTTCAGTTCTCGGTTCCCAGTTCTCAGTAAAAGCTCATGCATTGAATGATGAGAACAAGAAGTTCAAGTCTGAGAACTGAGAACAGGGAACTGAGAACTTCTTTTGGTGTCCCATGTTTGCCTGCATCTTCATCCCCGATTTTTCCGTGCAAGCGATCATTCGCTTTGAACCAGAGTTGCGCGCCCGCTCAGTCGCGGTGCTCACCGGACGGCCTCCGCTGGAGAAGGTGGTGGCGCTCAACGAAAGCGCGCGGCAAACCGGCGTGGAAATAGGCGCAACCAAGTCGCAACTCGAAGCATGGGAAAACCTGGTGCTGCGCGCACGTTCGGTCTCGCAGGAGACGTCGGCACACGCTGCGTTGCTCGATTGTGCGCAATCGTTTTCTCCGGAAGTGGAAGACACCGCACCCGGCACCGTGCTTCTGAACCTGGCCGGGCTCGAACCGTTGCTGGGTCCGCTGCCGAAGATTGCCCGCAATTTGGCGCAGCGGGTTTCTCAGATGGAACTGGAGGCGAACCTTGCCGTGGCCGCAAATCCGGATGCCGCCTTACTCGCAGCCCGCGGTTTTCCCGGCGTCACTTTGATCTCTGAAGGGCGCGAAGCAGAGCAGCTAGGAGATCTGCCGGTGGATGTATTGCTGGAAAGTTTTTCTTCCAGTTTTTCTTCCAGTTTTTCTTCCGAAGCAAAGGACGCTGCACGCTGGGCAGAAACGTTTGATCGCTGGGGCATTCGCAAGCTGCGAGCGCTGGCAGCTCTTCCCGAAGTTCCGGTCAGCGAGCGCCTGGGACAGCAGGGACTCCATCTGCAAAAACTGGCGCGGGGCGCCGCGTCGCGCAACTTGCGCGTGTTGGAACCCCGCCTGATTTTTGCCGAGAGTGTGGAGCTGGAATATCCCATCGTGCTGCTGGAACCGCTGGCGTTTTTGCTGAACCGCATGCTGGAGCAAGTGTGCTCGCGATTGCGCGTGCGCGCACTGGCGGCGCAGGAGTTGCATCTGCATCTGGAACTTGCGGCGACACAGCCGAACGGTTGCGCATCTTTCACCCAGACGTCCACCCGCGCATGGACCTCAAATTTCACTCGCACGCTGCGGCTGCCGGCGCCCATGCTGGACGCAAAAGTGTTTCTTAAATTGTTGCAGCTTGATTTGCAGGCGCATCCGCCGGGAGCGCCCATCGTGAAGATCCATTTGTCAGCCGATCCGGCGCGCCCGCGGGCCTTGCAGAGTGGACTGTTTCAGCCGGTTTTTCCCGAGCCCGAAAAACTGGAGCTAACCCTGGCGCGCATTGCAGGCATAGTCGGCGAGGGAAGAGTGGGGTCGGTGGAGTTATTGGATACACATCGCGAAGGCGCGTTTGCGTTGCGGCACTTCGCGCCCGGAGAGCCCGCGCCCGCAGAGCCTGAAACTAAGCATGAAGTGAACCAGTCTGGAAATCGAAAGCAGGATAAGTCCATACAAGAAAATAACAGCGCATGCCAATCCGCAGAAGAGCTTGAGGAAAACGCAAAAGAAACAATGAGCGCCGTCATTGCCCTGCGCCTGTTCCGTCCGCCGCTCGGCGCGAGCGTCACTGTGCGCCAAGCAAAGCCGGTGCGCATGCGCTGCCTCGAGCGCGACGACATTGCCGGCGAAATCGTCTGGACCGCCGGCCCCTGGCGCTCTTCCGGCGACTGGTCGGAACAGGAAGGCTGGTCGCGCGAGGAGTGGGACATCGCCGTACTCGCCGAAAGCAGTTGCCAGTTGCCAGTGCCCAGTTGCCCGTCTAATGAAAGAGAGCCGACAACTGGCAACCGGCAACCGGCAACTAGGCTCGTGTTGTATCGCTTAGTGCAGGACAAGCTAAGTGGAAACTGGTTCGTAGAAGGAATGTATGACTGAAAAAAGCTCTCAGCTGTCAGCTGTCAGCTCTCAGTTGGTTCTTGTAAGACTGCGAGCTGAGAGCTGATGTATGTTGAACTCCATTCCCGCTCCGCATTCAGCTTCCTCGAAGGGGCTTCGATTCCCGAGGAACTGATCGCGGTGTGTGCGAACCTGGGAATGCCGGCGATGGCATTACTCGATCGCGACGGAGTGTACGGCTCGCCGCGCTTCCATCTCGCTGCAAAAAAGGCGGGGATCAAGGCACACATCGGGGCGGAAGTGACGTGTGCTGCGTTTCCACCATGGTGCCTCCGTGGCGGATTTCGTCTTCCGCTGCTGGTCGCTTCGCGCGCTGGATATCAAAATCTCTGCCGCCTGATTACGAAAATGAAATTGCGGGTTGGGCGAAAAATAGGAGCCTGCGCGTCCGATCTCGATTTTATTGAGCATGCCGGCGGTTTGATTTGCCTCACCGGTGGAGAAGAAGGACCGCTCGCTGCGGCGCTCACGCAAGGTGGACCGCCAGCGGCATTCGAAGCGGTGAAGAGGCTGACAGAAATTTTTGGCAGGTCCAGCTTCGGCCAGTCTAATGTTTACGTCGAATTGCAACGCCATTTTCATCGCGAAGAAGAGTACAGAAACCGGATTGCAATCGAGATCGCGGAGTCTTTGCACCTGCCGCTACTCGCGACCAACGGCGTGAACTATGCCACGCCTCGGGAACGCGAGTTAGCGGATGCCTTCACCGCGCTGCATCATCATCGCACGCTGGCCACTGCCGGACGCCTGTTGGCGCCGAACGCCGAGCGCTATCTCAAGTCTCCTGCGGCCATGCGAGCGCTCTTCGCGGATGTTCCGCAGGCCCTCGCAAACACAGTTGACCTTTCCTCACGGCTTGAATTCACGTTGAACGATCTGGGATACGAGTTTCCGCGTTATCCCGTGCCGGACGGGGAAACCATGATGTCGTTTCTACGCGAGCGCACGCGGGAAGGAATGCAGAGCCGGTATGGGCGGGCGGATGCCGATTTGAAGAAGCGCGCGCGCCGGCAGATCGAGCGCGAATTGAACTTGATCGAAAAGCTGAAGCTAGCCGGATATTTCCTGATTGTCTGGGACCTGGTGCGTTTCTGTCGCGAACAGAACATTCTGGCGCAGGGCCGCGGATCGGCCGCCAACAGCGCGGTTTGTTATTCGCTCGGCATCACGGCGGTGGATCCGATCGGCATGGAATTATTGTTTGAACGATTCCTCTCCGAAGAGCGCGGCGAGTGGCCCGACATCGATCTCGACTTGCCCAGTGGTGACGAGCGCGAGCGCGTAATCCAGCATGTCTACCAACGTTATGGACAGCGCGGAGCCGCCATGACCGCCAACGTGATCACCTATCGCAATCGCATGGCCGCGCGCGAAATGGGCAAGGCGATGGGATTCGACGAAGACACTCTGAAACGAATTTCAGCGGCAGTCGCCACCTGGGAATTCAAGGACGAAAATGATGCGCTCGACCGTCGCCTGCGCGATGCCGGGCTCGATCTTACGCATCCGCGGATTCGCAAGTATTTCGAGTTGTGTCTCGCAGCACAGGATCTCCCGCGGCATTTAGGGCAGCATTCGGGCGGCATGGTCATCTGTGAGGGCCGTCTGGATTCGGTCGTTCCGCTGGAACCCGCTTCCATGCCGGGCCGCGTGGTCGTGCAGTGGGATAAAGAAGACTGCGCCGACATGGGCATCATCAAGGTCGATCTGCTCGGCCTCGGCATGATGGCGGCGCTAAAGGATTCTCTCGAACTGATTCGCGATCATTACCGCGATCCTGACAAAAACGAAGAAGTGGATCTCGCGCACCTTCCGCCGGATGACCCTGCCGTTTATTCCGCGCTGCAAAAAGCCGACACCGTGGGGATGTTCCAGGTCGAAAGCCGGGCGCAGATGGCGTGCCTGCCGCGTCTGAAGCCGGCGAAATTTTACGACATCGTGGTGCAGGTGGCGATCATACGGCCGGGGCCGATCGTGGGGAATATGGTCAATCCATTTCTCAAGCGGCGACAGGGTCGAGAGGCGGTCACGTATCCGCATCCGTCGCTTGAAACCGTGCTGGGCCGAACGCTGGGCGTGCCGCTGTTTCAGGAGCAGTTGCTGCGTATGGCCATGATCACCGCCAACTTTACCGGCGGCGAAGCCGAGGAGTTGCGCCGCGCCATGGGCTTCAAACGTTCCGAGGCGCGAATGAAAGGGATCGAAGAAAAGTTACGCGCCGGTATGACGCGCAACGGAATCCTCGGCGAAACGCAGGAGCAGATCATCCAGTCGATTACTTCGTTTGCCCTTTATGGATTTCCGGAATCGCATGCCGCCAGCTTCGCCCTGATTGCCTATGCCAGCGCTTATTTGAAATGCCATTACCTGGCGGCATTCACGGCGGCGCTGCTGAATAATCAACCGATGGGTTTTTACCATCCCGCGACAATTGTGAAAGATGCGCAGCGCCACGGATTGAAAGTGCTGCCCATGGATGTGACGCGGTCGGATTGGAAGTGCACGCTGGAGCCAACAGCCATCAGCCATCAGCCGTCAGTGCGTCTCGGCCTGAATTATGCGCGTGGCTTGCGCGAGCCGGCGGGGCAGGCGCTGGTTCGGGAGCGCAGCCTGGCCCCGTTTGCTTCGATTCAGGATCTGGCTCGCCGCGTGCCCGAGCTGCGCAAGGATGAGTTGACGACGCTGGCGGAAATTGGGGCGCTGAATGCAGTTGCCAGCGGCCAGTTGCCAGTTGCCAGCGAAGTTCAAAACAGCACACTTCATCGCCGCGATGCGCTTTGGCAGGTGGAGCGGGCCGTGCGCTGGTCGGGACCATTGCTGGATGAGCTGCCGGAAATCGATGGGGAATCTCCGCTGGCGGCCATGACGCAGGAAGAGCGGCTGGTGGCGGATTTTCGCGCGACCGGGTTGACGGTTGGGCCGCATCCCATGCAGTACCGCCGGGCCGAAATGAAAACAATGGGGATTTATCGCGCTGCCGATCTGGCGCACCTGCCGAATGGACGCCGCTTACGCATTGGCGGATGCGTGATTGCCCGCCAACGTCCGGGGACGGCCAAAGGGATGATGTTCATGAGCCTGGAAGATGAAACGGGGATCGCCAATGCGATTGTCGCTCCCGATCTGCTGCAGAAGAATCGAGCGCTGCTGATTTCCGAGCGCTTTCTGATGATTGAGGGAATTTTGCAGAATCAAGATAACGTGATCCATATCCGAGCGGAAAAAGTTTCGCCGCTCCGCGTCACCCAGGCAGAGACGGTGTCGCACGATTTTCATTGAAGCGGGCGAGCCCAGCCCTTAGGCGGTGGAAAGTCTTTTGCGATTGTGCCGCAGCGAACGGCCTTCCGACAAACTGTAGAGTTCTTCCGCCAGATTCTTGGCGTGGTCGCCGACGCGCTCCAGCGCCTGGGCGGCGAGCAGGATGTCGAAATTCTTCTGGCCGCTCGGGCTGTTGGGCTCGGCCAGATGCCGGTGAAACAGGGCATGGCACAAGCGGTCCACTTCCGGATCGGACTGCAGGACGCTTTGCGCGTACGACAAGTCCCGCTTAATGAAACCTTGATGAACCTGCTCCAGCATTGCGCACAGCAGAGAAGCCATCTCCATGAGCTGACGGGAATCCGCCGCCGGTAATTTTTCGCGGCGCGATTGCAACTGCATGACCGCATTGTAGGCGAGGTCTCCGATGCGTTCGAGGTCAGTGATGAACTTCAAACATGCCAGCAACTCGCGCGCCTTGGCTTCCCCTACGCGCGTGATGGCTTCGGGCAGTTGCTCGTCAATCTGGCGCTCGATCTGATCGAGTTCTTTCTCGCAATCTTTGATCGCAAGAAATGCCAGACGCGAACCGTCCGCGAGAAAATCCCTGACATTGAAGAGCGCGTCGCGGGCGATCAGGCAGCCCCGGACGACCAGGGACGGGAGCTCATCCTCCGCAAAGTCCGGGTTGCGGGTGTCAGCGGGACGGGTGCGAGATTCCGCAACTCGGGATCGCGTCGAAGTCGAGCGCCGCTTCACTCGTGAAGCTGCGGACGGTTGTTTTCGAATCCTGGAAACTCGCGCCATTCGAGACCAGCTAGTAACTATAAAGAAGCTAGCATAAAACGGGAATGTGAATGGAATGTAAATGGCCGGTGTAAGGTAGTGGCTGAATTTGTTAAGCCACTACCCCGGTGTAAGAAGTGTCCTCAGACACTACCCGGGTGTAGATCGCTTTGCAGATGCGCGCTTCCAGATTTTGTCATCCCGAACCGGATTTTCACCGCGGTTCTTCATGTACATTCATAACGATGGATCGTGGAACGATATGGCGCGTCTGGCTGCCGTTGCTCGCGGGCCTGTGGGCTCTCGGCTCTGTGTTTCAGTTCGGACCGGGGCCGCACGGGCTAGCGCGATGGCTCGGCCTGCTGCTCGGTTCCATCGGCCTCGGCGGCGTAATTCTCGCCCGCTATACGCTCGGCCGATCGTTCTCCGTCGTTCCCAAGGCGACCGAGCTTGTCACCAGCGGCATCTACTCGCGAATCCGCAATCCTATTTATGTTTCTGGAATGATTCTCCTGGTTGGGATCGTTCTCATCCTGTGGCGGCCTGAGCTATTGATTATTCTGCTGGTGCTGATTCCCATGCAGATCATCCGCGCGCGCCGCGAAGCCGCAGTTTTGGAAGCGAAGTTCGGCGACGCCTATCGCGAATACCGCCAGCGCACATGGTTCTGAGCAGTTGCTTCCGGCGTACATTCCTTCCGTAGAGACGCGGCGCGCCGCGTCTCCCAAAACGGGGGCAAGCCCGTCTCTTTCCTTCAATGTGACGGTTGTAAAACATGGTTCCAGCAAGTAAACTTGCCGTAATCTCTAACGGACACATTCCACGGGGTTTCCCCTTTCCCGCGCGCTGTGTTCCGGGCACAGAGCCTTGGCCTAATTGTCACGAAATGGGGTGATGCCAATCACGGCAGACCTTCTCCTCGAGGCATCTAATCAATACAGCCGCACTTCCTGCGGTGTCCTGTGTTTGACAATCCGTTTACCACATAAAATTCGGAGGCAAGCCATATGAGTACAGTGATGGAACCGCCCAAAGTTAAACCTGGAGCGGCCTACACCAATCAAATTCTCAACCTCGTCAAAGCCAAGAACCCAGCCGAACCCGAGTTCCACCAAGCCGTCATGGAAGTGTTCGAGTCCTTGAGGCCCGTGTTGGAACGCCACCCTGAATATCACGAAGCCAAGATCCTGGAGCGTATAACGGAGCCCGAACGAGTCCTGATGTTCCGCGTGCCCTGGTTCGACGACCAAGGCAAAGTGCAAGTTAATCGCGGCTTCCGCATCGAGATGAACAGCGCCATCGGCCCCTACAAAGGTGGACTGCGCTTCCATCCCTCGGTGAACCTCGGCATTCTGAAATTCCTGGCGTTCGAACAAGTCTTCAAGAATTCGCTCACCACGCTGCCCATGGGCGGCGGCAAGGGCGGTTCGGATTTCGACCCCAAGGGCAAGAGCGACAACGAAGTAATGCGCTTCTGCCAGAGCTTCATGACCGAGCTCTGCCGTCACATCGGCCCCGACACGGACGTGCCCGCCGGCGACATCGGCGTGGGCGGACGCGAAATCGGCTTCATGTTTGGCCAATACAAACGGCTGCGGAATGAATTCACTGGCGTCCTGACCGGCAAGGGCCTGGCCTGGGGCGGCTCGCTGATTCGTCCCGAGGCCACCGGCTACGGCTGCGTGTACTTCGCCCAGGAAATGCTGAAGACCCGCAAAGACAAGCTGGAAGGCAAAATCTGTCTCGTCTCCGGCAGCGGCAACGTCTCGCAATACACCGTCGAGAAACTGCTTGATCTGGGCGCGAAGCCGGTTACCCTGTCCGATTCCGACGGCGCCATCTACGATGCCGACGGCATCGACCGCGACAAGCTCGCCTTTGTCATGGAGCTGAAGAATAACCGCCGCGGCCGCATCAAGGAGTACACCGAAAAATTCAAGAAGGCCATCTACAGCGCCACCGACAAGAAGCTCGACCACAGCTGGCTATGGAACATCAAGGCCGACTGCGCCTTCCCGAGCGCCACTCAGAATGAGATCAACGCGAAAGACGCGGCGCACCTCATCAAGAACGGCGTGAAGGTCGTCAGCGAGGGAGCGAACATGCCCAGCACCCTCGAAGCCACCAAGGCGTTCCTCGAAGCCAAAGTCCTCTACGGACCGGCCAAGGCCGCCAATGCCGGCGGTGTTGCCACCTCCGGACTGGAAATGGCGCAGAACAGTATGCGCATCTCCTGGACCCGTGAAGAAGTCGATGATCGTTTGCACAAGATCATGATTGCCATCCACCAGAACTGCTACGAAACGGCCGAGAAGTATGGCACGCCCGGCAATCTGGTGAACGGCGCTAATATCGCGGGCTTCCTGAAGGTCGCAAACTCGATGCTGGATCAGGGGCTGGTATAGCTCAATCTGATGTAGCCAAGGACCGTGTTTCAAAAAAAACGACGCGGGAGGGAGTAATTCCTCCCGCGTTTTGTTGAGCAGCGATAGCAAGACACGTAATAAGGAGATTCCGATTGCCGCGCGCCGGTGTTAGTCTTGTGTGCTCGTCGTCCAAGCCATCTCGCGCGAGGTACAACATAATGGGTCGGGCTTGTCTTCTTGCCCTCGTCTTCTTTACAGCAGCCATGCTGACCGCGTGCGGCAGCAGTAGTAGTTCATCGCCCGCGTCGCCGCCTCCTCCTAGAACCGTCACGGTGAACTGGGTGAATACTTATTGGTCGCCGAGCGGCCAGGTTCAAGTGCCGGCGCTAGCGTCGGCTGCATTGAATATCGAGGCTCTCGTGCCGCAGGCGGATGGCTCGATCACTTTGCTGAAGGGATCGGCCACGTCCACTCCGGGGGTGTTCGTCATCCCCAACGTACCTGCGGGCAACTACTGGCTGGCGGCGGGGAACGGCGGGGCTTTCTGGACCAGCACGTCCACGTTCGATGCCGGAACAGATATTGCCGCGGGCCAGACGCCGCTGACGAGTACATCCAATACCACCACCTTCGACCTCAGCGTCAGCGGAATAGCTTCTGAGACGACGGAGGAATATGTCGAATTTTTCACCGACCCGCCCGCCGGTGATGTCCTATTCGGACTTCCGCCGGACTATACCGGTTTGACCGGCGGTTTCGGAGCCGGCGGTTATATCGATTGGTCCCAAATCAACACTGGATTCCTGATGCAATACGAACTCGAACCACTCGGTTCGCTGAACAATTACGTGCTGGGTCCGGAGCTTACCCTATCGAATCTCGCTTTTACCAACGGCGCTACAAATACAATCTCAGGGACGCTCAACGCTGCGGCCGAAACCTCTCTTGCCCTCAGCGTGAGCGGTTCGCAGTGGGCGTCTGCATTCAATAATGTTGGACCGGCTGCTGCAACTGTACAGGATTCGGTGTTGACGCTAACAGCTGAACCGTATGTCACTGGCATCAATGCAAGTCCCAACACGGGCTTATCGCTGATCGCCCGCACCCCTGGCGCGCTCGGCATCCTCTTCCAGAATCAGGGCGTCGTTTTTGACTCGTTAGGCACCTGCGCAGACTACACAGGCGAGCCCGGTATTGATGCTGTCGCCTTCAACCCGCCCATCCTCACCGATCAAAATTTCGGCACCCTGCAATACGGCGACCCGTTCGATTCGACCTGGACGCGGGCCCTGGCAATCTGTCAACAAGCCACCATCCCGATTCCCCTCCCAAACTCATCCGGCATCTACAGTTTTCTGCTGGTGGATGGTGAAAGCGCGGCGCCGTCGAATTCGCCGCTCGCTCCTATTGCGCTGCCCGTGCAGAATCCAATGATGAACGGATCGAGCTTCTTCACCGCGAACATAACAGATGCGGCTGCCCCGGCACTGAGTTGGACTGCGCCAACCGGCGCCGCGCCCTATGGCTACCTTCTGCGCGAATTTGTGCTCACCACATCGAACGACGCGCCGTCCTTCCAACAAGTTGGGACTTATAGCACCTCCGCAACCTCTGTGACTTTGCCGCCGTTAGCGGGAGGAAACACGTACATCTTCACGATCACAACCAAGGTCGACGGCGTCGCCAACATGCAAACCAGTCCGTATCGCTCCGCGCTGCCAACCGGCTTCGCCAGTGTTGTCTCGGCTCCGCTCACAATCAGCCCGGCAGCAGCCGCGCCGCAAATTGACGGCGATATCGAGGAATGGAGAAGCCTGGTCAGGCCGAAGCCCGACAGTCACGCGAACGCCAAAACGCAAGCGCCGGCAGTTCCGTGCAATGTCTCGGGACACTCGCTCGTGCGCACGTTTTGTGAGTGAGGGGGACGGGTGAGCCACTAGTCCTCGCCTTGACGAGAATTCTGGTGCTAGGTAATGATGGCGCTGGGGTAACTTGTCGCGGCAACGGATGCAGGCGGAGACGAGAAGTCCAAATCCATACCTCCAAAATCCATACCTCAAAAAGGATGCAATGAAAATACATACGAAGAACCTATCGAAGTGTGCGGGCTTAGCGGCGGGATTGCTGGCGGCATGCCTGGTCCTGACGCAGGCGATGCAAGCCGAAGAAGGTATGTGGACGTTCGACAATTTCCCATCGAAGACGGTGGCGGCAAAATACGGTTTCATGCCCTCGCAATCATGGCTTGACCACGTACGCCTGGCGTCGTTACGGATCGCGGCCGGCTGCTCCGCGTCGTTCATCTCTCCGCAGGGACTGGTCATGACAAATCATCACTGCGTGGTCGATTGCGTTGAACAGCTGTCGACCCCGCAACAGAACCTTGTCGAAAACGGTTTCGCCGCGAAAACGGCTGCCGAGGAGCGGAAGTGTCCGGCGTTCGAACTCGATCAATTGATTCAGATTCGCGATGTAACCGGAGAGGTCCAGGGGGCGACCGCCGGCAAGACAGGCGATGACGCGAACAAAGCCCTTCATGCCAAGCAAGCGGAGTTGCAGCAGAGCTGCGGGTCGGATCCGAGTGTGCGCTGCGACCTGGTGTCGCTCTACCACGGTGGCGTCTACGATTTGTACCGCTACAAGCGTTATACCGACGTGCGCCTGGTGTTCGCGCCGGAGTTTGCGGTCGCGCAATTCGGCGGCGATCCGGATAATTTCAATTTCCCGCGCTTCGACTTCGATATCGGCCTCCTCCGGGCATATGAAGGCGGCAAACCGGCGGGCAGTCCGGACTACTTCCGATGGAGCGCGAACGGTTCGAAAGACGGGGAGCTGGTATTCGTATCCGGGAACCCCGGCGGGACAAGCCGCCAACTGACGATGGCGCAACTCGCCTTTGAGCGCGACACCGTGTTTCCATACGTAATCCCGGAAATCGCGGAGTATCGCGGTCAACTGGAACAGTTCATAACCCGAGGACCAGAACAGGCGCGCGAGGCGAATGACCAACTGTTCTTTATCGAAAACGATTTCAAGGTCTATTTGGGGAGGCAGGAGGCGTTGCTGGATCCGAAGTTTTTCGCAGACAAGCAGCAGGAGGAACAACACCTGCGGGCTGCGGCAGCCGCCGATCCTAAGCTGGCCGCGGACCTTTCGGCTTGGGACGACATCGCGCAAATTCAGCGCTTACGCGCACAGCTGTTTACTCGGAGGCAAAGCCTGGGCAATCATTTTTTCGGGGAGGGGTTGCTGGGTTACGCGGTAACGCTGGTGCGTGCCTCGGCCGAGCGCGCCAAGCCCAATTCAGAACGTCTGCCGGAATTCACGGATCAATCCCTGGTCAACGTGCAGCAGGAACTGGCGGCGGCCGTCCCAATTTACAAGGATCTTGAAGAACTCAACCTGACCTTCATGTTCACCGTCATACGACGGAACCTGGGGGCCGACGATCCGTTCGTGCGCAAGATGCTGGGCAATGAATCCCCAGCGCACTTGGCGCACCGGCTGGTGACCGGCACGCATCTGGAAGATCCAAACGTACGGGAGGGTTTGTACAACGGTGGCCAGGCTGCCGTGGGCGATTCGTCCGATCCGATGATCCGCTTCGCCGCTTCACTCGACGACGATCGTCGTGCCCTGCGCAAAGATTACGAGGCCCGTGTGGACGCGCCGACCCGGGCAGCTGCGGAGAGGATTGCGAAGGCGCGCTTTGCGGTTTACGGCACCAGCGTCGATCCCGATGCGACGTTTACCGCCCGGCTCAGCTATGGCAGCGTAAAAGGCTTCGAAGACGCGGAGGGCAAGTTCATAGAGCCATACACGAAGATCGAAGGCCTGTTCCATCGGGCCACAGGCGCGCCTCCGTACGCGTTGTCCGAAAGCTGGCTGAAGGCCAAAGCCTCGCTGAATCTGTCGCTGCCCATGAATCTCTCTACCACGAACGACATTATCGGCGGCAACTCCGGCAGCCCGCTCATCAACCAGGACGCCAACGTCGTCGGCCTCATCTTTGACGGGAATATTTTCTCTCTGGGCGGCGATTACGGCTATGATGCGGCGAAGAACCGAGCCGTGGCGGTGGATAGCCGCGCCCTCCTCGAAGGGCTGCAGAAGGTGTACCACCTGAATCACATTGTCGAAGAGATCGAGGCCGCGCGGAGGTAAGGAGAACAGCGAAAGCAGGGGGAACAAACGCGCTGGAAGAAATGCCGAACGCTTAGCGCGGAAGGCCGCCTCTTCCTCACCGCGCCCGCGCCAGAACCACCGTCACGTCGTCGGGTTGTTCGTTGTCGCCGATCCAGTCGGCCACGGCGGCGATGACAATTTCGGTGATGCGCTCCAGCGGCAAATGACGATTCTCGCGCACCAGTTGGATCAGCCGCTCCTCGCCGAACTCGCCATAATCGTTTTCCGGTTCGGTCACTCCGTCCGTGTAAGCGACCAGCACGTCGCCGGGGCGGAGTTGTACCGTCGCTTCCGGAAAACTCAAATTGTCGAACAGACCGACCACGGTTCCGCCGCAGCTCAGCAGCTGAGACGACCCATCTTCGGAAATCAGGATGGGCGGCAGGTGACCGCCGTTCGAGTACGTGAACCGGCGCGTCGCTCCATCATAGATTCCCAAAAACAAAGTCGCGTACTTTGCCGCTGGAGTGCTTTCGTAAAGCTGATGGTTCAGCAGCGTCAGCAGCGTCGCCGGAGACGCTTCCGTCCCTCCCGACTCCGAAGCCAGCATTAACCCCGAGCCTCCCGCCGCACCGACCACAGCCGGTTCACATAGCGTTAGTTCGCGAAGCAGGGATCGGTCTTCGATGCTGTAGGCCCGCACCGCCGCGTAGATTGTCGCCATCAGCAGCGCCGCCGAAATTCCTTTGCCGCTGATGTCGCCAACCGCCAGCATCAGCCGGTCGGAATTGAGCGCTAGAAAATCGTAGTAGTCGCCGCTCACCGTCCGCGCCGGACGGCAGAACCCGTGCACTTCCAGGGTCTCCAGTTGCGTGATCAACTTGGGATAGAGCTGCGCCTGTACTTCCTGCGCGATCGCCAATTCGCCTTCCAGGCGCTGCTTTTCTTTCTGCTCCTGTACGAGTTTCTCGATCGATGTGGTCATCGAGTTGAAGGAGTTGGCCAGCGTTGCCAACTGGTCGCTCGACTGCACCGCGATGCGATGGCTGAAGTCGGCACGATTGACGTGCTTGGTGCCTTCGTAGAGTTGGTCCACTGCCGAGGTGATGGTGCGCGCCAGTTTGGTTCCCACGAGCAGCGCCAGCAGCCAGATGATCGCGAACACAAACATGATCGACAGCAAAATGTATTCCAGGCCCTTGGCGTAATCTCCCAGTGCCGCAAAAAGTCTCGCATAGAGCACCGAGGACCGGGTCTCGACCTCCGCCAGCGCTCCATCGCGCTGTCGTCCTCCCGTGGACCAATCCACCACCTGCAGCGGGATGGGAAAGCCGATCTGACGATCGAGCACACCGCTGGCCGGAGGAATCGTCCCCGCAGAAAAAACCTGCTGCCGTTGTTTTCCGTCATCGAATGTTATGAAGGGCTCCGAGGAGTTCTGCGGCGCCGGAGCGGCCGAACTCGCGGTCGCACTCTCGTTGCCATAGACCGCAATCCGACCGAGGTCCGCCGCGATTTTATCGACGAACTCCTTGTCGAGCGGGTCACTGAGAATCACGCGCAAAGGTCCCGCCTCCGCCGCGAGCACGGTCGCTGTCCGCAGATAGAGGGTGCCATGGTCGCGCACGATGTCGCGGAAATCTCCGCTGATAAACAACGGAGCGTCAAAGGCAACTGCGCCCTCCGGACCCGAACAGTAAGGCTGCGGCTGGTTGCGGTACCAGGCGCAGACCTGCCGTCGCGCCCACTCCGGACGACGCGGCCTGGTCCGGCTGAGCATTCCCGCATCCAGTTTCCCCCCGCCCGAAACTTGCGTCGCCAGGTGATTGGCGATGGCGCGGTTGGCTGCCTCCATGCTGCGCAGGTGAGTTGTGATGTCGGAAGTTACGACAAAGCCGGCGAACTGCCAGGCAAGAAGATAGAGCGTGATCAGCGAAATCATGACCAGCAGAAAAACCGGAATCACGCCAGTAAAAACATAGGTAACGATCAACCGGTTGCGCAGCCGCCACAGCAGTTGCGCGCGCAGCCAGCGGAACCCGGCGAAGGCGAGCAACACAATCGCCAGCAGGCTGAGAAAGGTTACCCAGCCCTCCAGGCTCGCCGAGGTTGCTGGGCTGGCACGCCGCGTCAGCCACTGCACCGCGAACAGAAGAAGGTCGATCGCCAGCACGTAGAGCGCCGCCCACGCGATCCAGCTCTGCGGCCAGAGCTTTTTTTCGCGCAGCTTGCTTTCGAGTTCCAGAGAGATCAGTCTCATGCGGTCGCCTGATTCGCCGCCTGATTATAGGACGTCGCGCCTGCCGTCATATCTCAGACGTCATATCTCAGGATAGATGTCGAAAAAGGCCGCGAGACTCGCCTTGAGCTGCTTCTCGATCTCGTCTTTGCCGCCCTCGAGAATGTGCATGGCGATGTGCGCATCCCGCCCGTTCTTCAGTTTGATGGTGGCCGCGCCAACCTCCGCGACCTCATCGGAAGGCAACAGACGCAGACCGTACACCAATATCAGGTTTGCCATCCCACGATTGTAAGCCAGAGATTGTAAGTATGAAGAGGCAAGCGGAATGATCCAAGCTTGCTGCTGGAGAGCCAGCGCCGTAGTTCTCAGTTCCCAGTTCTCGGTAAGCGCCAGGGATTTTTCTGAGAACTGAGAACTGGGAACTGAGAACTTTCTATCCCGGCGGCCAGTGCAGCGGGCGCCCGCCTATGAGGTGCACATGCAGATGAAAAACCGATTGCCCCGCGCGCGGGCCCACATTCAGCACGGTGCGGTAGCCATCTTCAATCGAGCGCTCGCGCGCAATGTGCGCGGCCGCCAGGTGACAGCGACCTACCAGCTCCGCGTCCCCTGCCGTCGCTTCCTTCAAGCCGGAAATATGTTTCTTCGGAATGACCAGCACGTGGGTCGGGCCTTGCGGGTTCAGATCTTCGAAGGCAAATGTATGCTCGTCTTCGTAAACTTTCTTGGATGGCACTTCTCCGCTAATGATTCGGCAAAATAGACAACCCGCCATAACTGAGTCTCCCCTCGCCTGGGATTACGATCATCCGGCAAGTCAACACGGAGATAAGTTCTCTATATCTCTGGAAGAAACGATACACCACTACAGCTAACTACGTCTGGGAAGAAATTTTCAGTCGAGCCGCACCAGAAATACCGATCCCTCCACCGTCTCGGTCTCGCGGGCCAGAGTTGTCGCGCGCTGGCGGTCGTCGTCCAGCACCCGCACCCGCACCCACCAGGCTCCCACGGGACTCACAAACTTGACGACTTTGGCGGTCTGGTAGCGTTGCTGCAGGTGTTCTGCTAGTTCGGCGGCCGTCTTCTGCCCGGTGAAGGAGCCGATCTGAACCGCCCAGCGTCCGCCCGTATCGAGAGGCACAGGTGCCTGCAGAACCTCCAGCCGAACTTTCGCAGTGCCTGGCAAGTACACATCCAGCGCCTTCGCGGCAGCCAGGGAAAGATCGACGATGCGCCCCACCACGAACGGTCCGCGATCGGTGATCCGCACCAGCGCCGAATGTCCGCTTTTCAAATTTGTGACGCGCACGATCGAGCCCAGAGGCAAAGTAAGATGTGCCGCCGTCATCGCGTGCATGTTGTAAACCTCGCCGTTCGATCCGCGCCGGTTGTGATAGGGAGCGCCGTACCAGCTCGCCGTCCCGGTTTGTTCGAAGATCGGTTTCGCGCCGGCGGGAACCTCGATCTTCTCGTTTTCGCCCGTCGTTTCCGCAGGCGGTGGAGTCGCGGGTGGTTTTTCTTGCGGAAGGGACGGCGGCGGCGGAACCTGCGCCTGCGTCGGTTTATGACCGCAGCCGCTCAGAAGCGCGCTGCCCAGCACTAGAAGGAATAATAGAAGACATGGCTGCGGGCAGGTCGCCGGCCATTGCGACCGCCGGCGCGTGTCCTTGGGCGGGCAACTGGAAGGGAGGCGGATCAAGAATCCTTGCGCTGTGTTTCCAGAAAGTCCGCGAACTCGGCGAGCTTTCCCGCCGCCGTTCGCAGCGCCTTCGAGGAATGCGTTCGCACCGCTGGCACAACCTCGTCGTTCAGGTACGTCACCAGTTGCTTCGTCTCTTTTTCCAGAGTCTCGGAGATATTCGCTACCGAGCGGTTGATGCGCGCGGAAGCCTCGCCCACCTTGCGGTCGAATTCTGTCATACACACCCTGCCGGCTTGGATTAATGTCCACGCGTGTGTCGCGGTTACCAGGCTTCATTATTATCGTGGGCCTTCTCGCAGCGGTCAATTGGCTTTGTGTGGGAGCGGCGCAAAGCCGCGTCCCCACACGAGCCGGGTCACGATACAATCACGCCATGCGTCCGAGGATAACTGTCGAATCTCCGCCGGTTTCTCTGATTATGATGCTGACTTTCGCGCTGATGTTCGCGCTGATGTTCGCGCTGATGTTTGCGCCGGCTTGTACTTTTTATGGCGATCGTCCGGCCCGCGCCTTGTCCGAAGCAACCGGAGGCGAGGGTCTGGAGCGCGTCTTCTGGAAAGATGTGCAAGCGGCGAACTGGGTTGAGGTGGAGCGTGCTCTCGCTTCGAATTACACCGGCATAACCCCCAGCGGAACGCTTGATCGCTCCGCCGCGCTGGAGCAGTATCACGGTTGGCAGCTAAAAGACTACACGCTCGGCGATCTGAAGACCGAGCTGAACGGAACCACCATCGTAGTGACCTACACCATCACTCTGAATGGTGGCACGTCCAATGGAGCCGCCGGCTCGCAACCGCTGCCCACGGCGCCGCAGCACATGATGACCGTGTGGCAGCGGCAAAAGGCCGGATGGGTCGTCATCGCGCACAGCGTCAGCCAACACAGCCTCGGCCAACAATGATGCGCGCGCTAGACGCCATCCCCGTAGAGATGCGGCTCGCCGCGTCTCCCGCAATCGGCAAGAACGTGGCCGCCTTTCGCCGGGCCGTCCTCGGCTGGTACGACCACCATGGCCGCGACCTTCCCTGGCGCCAGACTCGCGATCCCTACCGCATCTGGCTCAGCGAAATTATGCTGCAGCAGACGCGCGTGGCCGCCGTGCTGGAACACTACCGCGTTTTTCTCGAACGCTTCCCCAACGTCGAAGTGCTGGCCGCAGCCTCCGAAGACGCGGTCCTCGCCGCCTGGAGCGGTCTGGGCTACTATCGACGAGCGCGCATGTTGTATCGCTGCGCGCGGCAGATCGCCAGGCAACACGGCGGCTGCTTTCCCCGGAACTCCGAAGCCTTGCTCGCTCTGCCCGGCATCGGACGCTATACCGCAGCTGCCATCGCTAGCATCGCGTTTGCCGAGCCCGTAGCCGTTGTCGACGGAAATGTCGAACGTGTGTTGCAAAGATTGATCGGCAATAAATCGACCGGCATCGATCTCACCACAGCGCAAACCTGGCAACACGCGCAAGCCTTGCTCGCGAACTCCCGGCCTGGGGATTTCAACCAGAGCATGATGGAACTCGGCGCCACCGTGTGCGTGCCGCGCGCGCCCCATTGCCCAGCGTGCCCTGTGCGGAAATGGTGTGTCACGCGGGGAGAGGTTCCGCGCAGCGAGCCGCCTTCCCGCCAGAAAAAGGAACAAATCTGGTGCGTTCTTGAGTGCCGCGACGGCAACGGCAGTGGTAATGGCAAAGTGCGGCTGGTGCAACGCCCGCGCCAAGCTTCGCTCATGCCCGGTATGTGGGAACTGCCCCAATCATCCGAGCCTCCGCGTCCATTGCCAGCTGCAGCGCGCTGGCGCACGTTTCGCCATTCCATTACCATCACCGACTACACGGTTCATGTTTTACGGACTGCGCCGTTGCGGAATCTGCCGTTGCCGGATACTCCGCCCGGCGCGAAAGGCACATGGATCGCAATTGATCGCATCCCTCGGATCCCAATCACCGGGTTAACGCGGAAAATCCTGAAGGCCAGCGGTATCATCTAAGGTTGTGATCCATTTCCTTTATGACGTGGCTTGATCGCCTGTTCGGAGGCCGGAAGGATATGACTGCACTGCGGGAAGGAACCAAAGCGCCTGACTTTTCTTTGCCCGCCCTCGATGGGGGCAAAGAGGGCGGCACGTTCACTCTACGGGACGCACTCCAGCGCGGTCCCGTGGCGGCCGTGTTCTTCAAAGTTTCCTGCCCGGTCTGCCAATATACGTTTCCTTTTTTCGAGCGCTTGCGCAAAGCGTACGGTGGTGCGAAGGTCGCCATCGTAGGAATTTCTCAGGACGACAAACGCAGCACCGCCGCCTTTTTGAAAGAGTATGGCGTAACCTTCCCCGCGCTCCTCGACGATCCCGCCGGCTATGTGGTTTCTAACGCGTACGGCCTCACCAACGTGCCGTCGTGGTTCCTCATCGCGCAGGACTCCGAGATCAAAATCTCCAGCGTAGGCTGGGTAAGAACGGATGTGGAAGATCTGAACCGCCGCCTGGCCGACGCCAACCATACTGCGCTGCGGCGGCTATTTCTCCCCAAAGACGACGTCCGCGACTACCGCCCGGGTTGAGGCTCCAAAAACTGATCCCGCGGTCGCGGGAGAAGAGCCAGGGTGGGGGATGAACGGCGGCCTGCGAGGCGACGAACTCGAAAGAACGTTCCGCGCCAGCCAAGAGCTGTTACCGCGTTGCTTCCGCGCTGGTACCAGCGTAACTTTGGACCCCTCCCGATGACATGCTAGCCTGCTGCTTAGTGTGTAGTTTCAGCAATTTGCAAACAGCGCAAGAGACGAGTCCCGATGCCCAAGCTCCCGGTTTTTCGGTTGCGTAATTCTGAACCGCCCAGCCGGCCCGATCTTCAATGCTACGGGCTCACACTCGCGTTCAGCGATTTGCAACTTGGCGTCGACAATCTCCGCTACGATGTTTTTTTCAGCCGCCGTATCGCCGCGGATTTAAGTTTTCATCTCGCGCGGTATATCTGCCGCTTCGGCGAGGTGGAATCGCTCTTCCAAATGGATGTTCCCTCCGCGGGCCAAGCCAAATTCATCCGCGCCCCCGAGGCCACCACCAAACTATGCAAGCCCGGCCCCGCGGACCTGAAAACTCTGCTGATCTCGATTCATCTCGCAATCCTGAATCGCGCCAAAGCAGCAGGCAATCCATCGGTCGATGTACTCGGCCGCCTGGCCGTGCTCAAGTTCATCCGCACCGAACTGCAAACGCAGTTTGCCAGAATTCTCGAACAGTGCCGCATGAAGTCAAAGTCGCTCGAGGGCGTGCGGCAAGTGAAAATGATGCAGACCCAGGAGCTTGTCTCCTCTTTCCAGGTGCGCAAGAAGATTATCCTCCGCCGCGCCGGGCAGGAGTTGTTTCGTTTGCTTCGCGAAATCGAAAAAGAAACGCTGGGCCGAACGCGGCGCTCGCTGCTCGGCGAATTGCCCGCCGACTGGTATCGTCTGTTCCTCAATCCGTTGATTCTTACCGAAGATGGCCGCGACGATTATCTCTGCGCCGAGCATTATTATATGTTCGGCAACTTCGCCAGAGATCCCGACCGTTTCCCCAGTCTCCGCCAGTTCGCGCTCAATTTTCTGCGCGAACTCGGATACGGGGAAGGCATTGACGATGAGCATCTGGAGCAGGCGCTCAATGTCCCGGAAAACGCGACTACGCTCGTGGGCACCGGCAACGGCGAAGACTTGACGCCCGAAGATCGCAATCGGAAAGACCGCCTCGAGATCTGGACCCGCATGCTGCACCGCGAAGGGGTTCTGTCCCACGTCGTTGCTTCCTATGAAGCCGTTCCTCTGCTCGCCGAGTATGCGCCGCGGGTGAATCCGCAGCAGATCAAGAACGCGCTGATCTTCCGCGAAGAAGCGGAGCGGGTGGAAAAAATAATTGCCGAAAGCCGTCTCCATTCCGACCGTCTCTTTGCCGCCGTGGGGCGGGTAGCCTCCTGCCGCGGTTCGGAGCGCAGCCGGTTTGCCGCGCGTCTTCTGCACGACCTGTTTTGCTATCACCGCGACCTACGCGGCCTGGAAGCCCTCAGCGCCGGATTTGACAGCGTCAACCTGGTCGGCGACGACAAAGTCCGCGAACTCTCCACCCTCAACGGCATGCTCTACGAGTTCCTGCCTCCCGAAGACCAGAAGCCGGCTGGAGATCGAGTCGTGCATCACGTGATCCTGAAGGCCGATGTGCGCGACTCTTCGCGCCTTACCCGCTCGCTGATGGAAAAAGGCATGAACGCCGCTTCCTATTTCAGCCTTAATTTCTATGATCCGGTAAACAAGTTACTGGCGAAATACGGCGCCACCAAAGTCTTCCTCGAGGGCGATGCCATCATCGTGGCGCTGCTCGAACGCGAAGGCGAGGCCCTGCTCAGCGTCGGCCGCGCCTGCGTGCTGGCGGGCGAGATTGTGAGTCTGCTGCGCGAGTACAACGAACTTTTGCAACGCTCCGGCTTGCCCCAAATGGAAGTCGGCCTGGGTATCGCCTACCAGGATTCGCCTCCGCTCTACCTCATGGATGGCGAGCGCCGCATCATGATTTCCGACGCCATCAATGAGAGCGACCGTCTCTCTTCCTGCAGCAAGCGCGTCCGCAAGAAACTCGCACCCGATGCCGGAGTCTTCCAGGTGTACTCAGTTCAGATCGGAGGCGGAGGCAATGAGAACAACGGTGCGAGCGCCGCAACCGAAGCGGAAGAGATGCGCCTTAACTACAATATAGGTGGAATTTGTCTAAGTGAATCGGCCTTCCGCAAGCTGCAGCAGGAAATCTCGCTGGCGGCCTGGACTCCCGACACGAGCGAGTCTGGTTTTACCGGACATGGCTTTACCGGACCATGGATCGACGAGCAGCGCGAGTTCTTCGTCGGCACCGTTCCCGTCGCCAATGGGACATTTCGCAAGATTGCCATTCGCAAGAACCGAATCGCCCAAGTCGATGTCCGCGACCTATCGATTTTGCACTGGACCGACCGCTGCTACTACGAAGTCTGCGCCAACCCCGCCGTATACGCCGCCCTGCCCGGAGAGAAATCCGCGTCTACTTCACATTAGAATTTCTGCGATCCAGTCCCGCCTCAGGCGCTCAAAAATTCCGCCGAACCCGAAACGGAATCTCCACCACCGCTTCTACCGCCACTGGTTTCCCCGCTCTTTCTGCGGGCAGGAATTTCCAGCTGGCCAGGGCTTTCATCGCGTAGGAATCCAGACGTTCGTCCGGGCTGTTGAGGACGCGAATGTCGCTCACCTCACCATCGGCGCGAATGACCGCATAGAGCTTGACCACGCCGTGTACATTGGCGCGAATCAATTCCAGCGGATAGCCGGGGTCCGATTTTTCCATGGCCACCGGCTCCAGTAATTGCCCGTCTTTCCGCCCCCCGTCGAGTTCCGCAAACTTGATCACCCAACTGCCCGTCGAGGAATTCAGATTCGGCATGTTCATCGTCCTGCCATAGACGCGCTTGCCGCCAAAAACCTTGTGGTCCACCTCGGTGATTTTGTCGTCGGAAACCAGAGAGGCAACGCGGACACCCGACCGCGCGCCCGGGGTCGCGCCCAGCGCCGCTCCCGATGATGACGATGACGAAAGGCTAGCCATCTCGCGCGGGTCGTCCGCGCCGGAGTCCGCCGCGCCTACATGCAGGCCAGCCGGCAGAGAGTTGTTGTTGCGCGCGTTGAAGCCGCCGCTGCCATCTGCTCGACCGCCCGCGCTCTTCGCTTCCGATTTCGGTCCCGCTGAATCTGGTGTTCCCGAAGCGCCCGGTTTTCCCTGCGGAGTTGCGGCAAATGTTCCCCAGCGATTGCCTTCAGGAGCAGCCACGGGTCCCGTGGGCGCGACGGGGTGAATGCCCAACGCGATCAGCCGTCCGCCCGCGCTGGCACCGCTCGCCGCAGCCACGCTCGGTGGAGGGCCCACCGGTTGTACGTTACCGCCCCCAAGGCGTCCCCTGCCGCGCACCGCCAGCGAATGTTGTTCCTCGAGCGTGAGCTGCGGAGCGGGCGCCACCACTTCACTCGGGCTAATGTTCACGAGCCCCACGTGCCCCTTTGTCGATTGCGTCAACTCCGGAGGCGGTTCCACGACCGCCGTCTCGGGTCCGGCCAGGGCGCGCGTTGGATGGGCCGTGACTTCCGGAGGCGGCGCAACAACATCCGACTTCATTGCCGATGGAACCACACGGTCCGGCGCAAACTCCACGTCCGGCGTGGGCGCCACGACCTGCATCTCCGGCGCAACGATGCGGCTCAGCGGGGCTCGCGTCGCATCCAGCGGAACCGCCGGAACGACCGCTCCCATCGCGACGATGTTGGGCAAGGCGACATCGTGGTCGAGCTTGACATCAGGCGGCACGACGATGGTTTGGGACCGATTGTCCGCTTCCCGCGGAACCGAAAGGATCGGTTGCTTCGCGTAGGCGGGGTCTCCCTTTTGCTCCTTGGGCGCGTCAGTTGCGCCGGTGTCGAGCGGTGGCAGATATTCTTCCGGCGTATAAGTTACCAGCGACGACGGGTCAAACGCGGCGTGCACCAGAATTCTTTGCTCTCGAAGCCAGGAGACCGAAAGCGTCCATATCAGAGCAACCGCCGCCGCGTGCAACAGCGCGGATTGCAGGAATCGTCCCCAAGGTAGCTTCTGCTCGACAAACACATCCTGCCACAGGTCGAATTCGTCGTCTTCGTCGGGGCCCGGGAACTCCGCCCGGCGTAATACCGGGCGAAGCGCTTCGCGAAATTCGCTAACGAATTCCGGCCGCGCAGGATCGCGTTCCACCAGAAGTCTCAGCAGTCTTTTCTCCGGGGATTCCATCTTCTGGCTCCAAGTTGCACGCTAGCCAACTCCCACTACGGTGCCCCCGGAAGGCGGGATCCGAGGCGCCATTCGCTGGCTCGCCACGGACGGCTAATCTGTAGACAGATTATAACTGACCGCGAGGGAGGGCATACCGGCATCCCGTTTGCCCGCATTATGATCAAGGCCGCTATACTCAATGTTTCGGGGTAAGCATGCCTATCCACGCCACCCGCTTTTACGCGCCGCAACTTGCGTCTTTTGTTCTTCTTGCTTTGCTGCTGGCCGGCGCCCAAGCGAAACCGGATCGACAGAATCCGGATCGACAGACTAAAGATCAGCAGAGTCCAGCCGCTTCTGGCGCAGATTACTCCGGCATGTACAGTTTTTTGCGCGATGGCGAGTTTGTGCAGGTCACCGTCGAAGATCACGGGAACGTCATCGGATTTGTTTCGCGCTACGCCGATAAGGAAAGCGATAGCGGGTTTCTCGATCACTTTTTTAAGTCGGGTAAGCTCGATAGCAACCAACTCGCATTTACCACTGAGACCGTGCATGGCGTATCGTTCGAATTTCGCGGGACGGTCGAGCGCGGCAAAGGCAAGAGTCGGGGCGACGAAGCATATTACGTGCTCAAGGGAACTCTGGTCGAGAACACCACCGATGAAGCGAAGAAAACTTCTTCCCTCTCGTACGAGGTTGTACTGAAGAGCTTCCCGCAGGATCTGGCGCCCCCGTCGGCGGAAAAGAAGTAGACGGCAGTCTTCCACCCCTCGAACCATCTCTCGAACTGTCAAACTTGCATTTCAGGCAGGTTACTCAAGCTTCGCAACCAACTTTCATTGTCTTCCCGCCTGCGTCTGGTTGGCGGCGGAGGTGATCTGATTGCGGACGTCCCAAAGATCTTTGTAGAGCCAGCTTTCCATTCGCTGCTGCAGGACTTCCACGGGCGTTCCCATGGTGCCCACGACCCGGCCTCCGATGATTCGTTCGGCGAGTTTGAGATGGTGGAAACGGAACAGCTGCATGCGTTCGTCGAAGTCGAGCAGGCACTCGGCAACATCGTGCAGGCCAAAAAATTCTTGGTGACGGCGGTAGAGGTCGCCGACGGTGAGGCCGGCGCGGCCGAGTTGCTCGTGAAAAGCGTGGCCGAGGCGCGGACCGATGTGGAGCAGCGAAAGGAATCCCGGAGAATCAAGGCCGCTGCCGTGTCCGAGGCCGGCACGAATGACGTGGTAGTCGTACGGAGTTATGGTCTCCAGGATGTGCAGCAGGCCGATGGGTGGATCGAGTAGTTGTATGGCGCGCCGGATCAGGCGCGTGCCGTTGCCATAATCGGCATGCTCGATCGCTTCGACGGCGCGGCCCAGTTCGAAAGCCGCTCCCTTCAGCAGCAACTCCGAACTCTGATGCACGACCAGGAAGGTCATTTCGTCTTTATGCAGCAGCTCTTCGGGCGACTTCTGCAGGGCGAGGAGTTCGTCGGTTCGCAAATAGCGTTCGTAGTCGGTCGCTCCCTTGCCGGGAAGAATCGGTTTTGTGAATTCGTCGCGATGTGCCATGTGGAACCACCATGCAAACCTATCTGCTATCGGACCGCAGGTGTTCGGCCAGAGGATGCGGCGACCACTGCGGGTCTTCATCCGGAGTTACGATTTCGCCGTCGCGCATGTGGACCATGCGGTCGCCATACTCGGCGGCTTCGGGATTGTGCGTAATCATCAGCACCGTCTGCCCCAAATCCTTATTCGACTGGCGCAGCATGTTGAGGACGACGCTCGAGCTTTTCGAATCCAGGTTGCCGGTGGGCTCGTCGGCGAGCACGATGGCGGGGCGGTTGATGAGAGCGCGGGCGAGCGCGACTCTCTGCTGTTCGCCGCCGGAAAGCTCGTTCGGCCGATGCTCCAGACGCTGGGCGATGCCGAGCATCTCGGTGATCTTCTTGAGGAACACGGGATCGGGCGCGGCCATGCCGGCAATGTCAACGGCGATCTCGATATTCGAACGCGCGCTCAGCGTCGGCAGAAGATTGAATTTCTGGAAGACGAATCCGATTTTGCTCTTGCGCAACCGGGTGCGCTCGCCGTCGGAAAGCGTGGCGAAATCCACGCCATCGATGGTGACGCTTCCCGAGTCGGCGCGGGTCAACCCGCCGAGCAGATAAAAGAGCGTGGACTTGCCGCTGCCCGAAGGGCCCACGACCGTGACGAACTCCCCTTTCTGCACGCTGAAGGAAACGCCGCGCAGGGCTGGCACATCAATCTTGCCAACCCGATAGGTTTTGCGCAGTTCCCTGGCTTCGATGAAGGCCGACATCCAGTGAAAACCATATCACAGGAAGAACATTGAATCATTGAGGTATTGAGTCAATGATTCAACGTCTCAATGACTCAATGATTCAATCCCGCGCAGACCTCACGCCACCGTCGCGTGCCCCACTTCCTCCGCACGGGCGCGGATTTCAGCCTGACGCTTGGGGCCGCGCTTGCGCACCAGCAAAAGGCGAATGCGTTCCAGCAGGTCCGCGGGTTCGTACATTCCCTTGCACAGAAAAACATCGGCCTGCGTTTCGCGTTCGTAGATTTTGGCTCGTCCGGAGATCAGCACCGCCGGAGTCTGCGGAGAAAGGCTCTTGATCTTTTCGATCAGCCGCGAACCATCTACACCGGGCATGATCAGGTCGGTGAGCACCAGATCGATGCCGCCCCGGCGGAAGGCCTCGAGGGCCATCTCGCCACTGTTGCATGCGAGCACGCGGTAGCCCCGCGTTTCCAGCATAATTTTGCGAATGGAGAGCGACTGTTCGTCATCGTCGACACAAAGAATCGTTTTCTTGGGTTTCATTGGCCTAACCGGGAGAGTGTCGTCACAACTTTCCTCTGACTTTCTTCCTAATTTCCTTTTTTGGGAATCGTGAACGAGGTGAATGCTAAACAGAATCGGAGCGCCGGTAAAGTGCCGGGCTCGCTAATGGCACCTTGGTGGGCGGCAAGATCGTGCCATCGAACTGAGCGCCCGCGACTGGCGCGGTGTTTCGATTCGCTAGATGGCGAGCGTGACCACACCGCGGAGAACCTCTACACAATTTCCACCGACACGCACATTGACCACCTGGTTATCCTGCTGGTTGCCCTGCTTTGTGGCGCGAACAAAAATCCGGCTGGGACGGTGTACTTCGAGCCCTTGCTCGATCAGGACCTGCTCATCGCTCGCGGCCACGCCGTGCGCCACCATCCAGGCGGAACAGCATCCGGCGGCAGATCCGGTGGCTGGATCTTCTCCGTTGTAGAAAATCATGCGGGCGTGGAGGCGGGCTTGGGGATCGACGGTTTCGCGGCAAACAAAATAAAAGAATTGTCCGCCGCTGCGCGCGAGATATTCGGCGGCACGGTCGAGATCGAGGCGGATTTTCTGCAGCGTCTTCAGCGAGCGTAGCGCGGCGATGGTGAAAGGCACGCCGGTAGAGACGGTTTGGATGGGCGCGGAGCTGTCGAAGTCAGCCGCGCTGAGGCCCGTGACGCGCGCGACGTCGTTCACGTCGAGGATCGCGCCGAACTCGGGGTTCTTCTGCGTCATCTCTCCGAAAACGGGCTGCGGTGGCTGCTCGGTGAAGCGCACAGGTACGGTGCCGACGTTCAGATCGAGCCGGACCTCTGCTGCGCCGGTTTGGCCCCGCAAAACGAAAGCCGTGCCGAGCGTAGGATGTCCAGCGAAGGGCAGTTCTTCCTGCACGGTGAAGATGCGCACGCGCGCCCCGCGGGTCTTTTCTGCGGCGGCATCCCCAGGAAGAATGAAAGTAGTCTCGGAAAGATTCATCTCGCGCGTGAGCGCCTGCATCTGCTCGGTGCTAAGACCGCGTCCGTCGAGAAAAACCGCCAGAGAGTTGCCGGTGAGAGCACGGTCGGTGAACACATCGACCTGAACCATTGCCAACTGGACCACGGAAAGACCTCGTGCCGAAGCAGTCATGCCTGCGATTTTACCGGGCCTTATTTCGCCGGCCAAGGCATAATCGCGGCCCGATACCATGATTTCAGCCGGAAGCGGCGTCGCCCGGTTGACGAACTGGCGGCCGCTGGATATTCTCTACCCCATCAATATAGTGGGGTTTAAACGCGCGGTCCATCCATCGATTTCAAAAATCTACGCGAGGAACGAATATGTCTCTACGCATCAATTCGGAAGCTCCCAACTTTACTGCCGAAACCACGCAAGGCACGATCAACTTTCACGAATGGATCGGCAATGGCTGGGCGATCCTGTTCTCGCACCCCAAGGATTTCACTCCGGTGTGCACGACCGAATTAGGCTACATGGCGGGTCTCGAACCGGAGTTTGCCCGGCGCAACACAAAAATTATCGGCCTGAGCGTGGATCCGGTGACGAGTCACGGCAAATGGGCCGCCGATATTGAAGAAACGCAGGGCCATAAGGTGACCTATCCCATGATCGGCGACCCGGAACTCAAAGTGGCGAAGCTTTATGACATGCTGCCCGCCGAGGCTGGAACATCCTGCGAGGGCCGTACAGCGGCCGACAATGCCACCGTGCGCACCGTGTTCGTGATTGGTCCGGACAAGAAGATCAAGCTCATGCTGATCTATCCCATGAGCAGCGGACGCAACTTCGACGAGGTGCTGCGCGCGTTGGATTCGATACAACTCTCCGCGAAACACAATGTTGCCACACCGGTGAACTGGAAGCCGGGGCAGGACGTGATCATTCCCACATCGGTTTCAGAAGATCAGGCCAAGCAGAAATATCCGGCCGGCTGGAAGACTCTGAAGCCCTATCTGCGAGTGGTGGCGCAGCCCAAGTAGTTCGTGTTACGTTCCAAACGAACTACGGAAGCGCATGCGGTCCGGTGATCGTCCCGGTCTTCAAAACCGGCGGGCGGCATCTTCGATGTCGCCGGTGTGTTCGACTCACACACGCTTCCGCCAGTTTTCAACAACTTACAGACCCACGAAATCACTCGGAAATCAGTTCACTCCCGGGGCAAGTGCCATGCGAACGACCTTCGAGTGAGCTCGCTCCATCTCATCCGTCACCACGTCGCCGTAGAGTCTGACATTGGCACGCGTTCGATTTGGCGCAACCCTGGGCCTTAGACCGTTAGAATGACGAGCCCGGTTCAGGCGATGGCAAAACCGCCGGAGGCCAGCACGTCCGCGCCAGTAATCAGGCGCGCTTCCTCTAGCGCTAGCAGAATGATCGCGTCGGCAACTTCCTCCGGTGTTCCAATTCGGTTGTTGAGAGGAGTCTCCTCACCGAACTTCTTCATGCGCTCGGCGGCGTGGCTTGCGTTGTGCTCAGTATTGAGCGGGCCCGGCGTCACCATGTTGACCCGGATGCCATGATTCCCCAGCTCCAGGGCGAGCGCTTCAGTAAGTCCATACAGGGCTCGCTTCGCCGTCACATAGAAAGAGTGTTTGAAACGCGGGGCGCGGGCCATCGTCGAACCGATATTAATGATAGAGCCGCGGCATTTCTTCAGGTGCGGGAGGGCTGCCTGGATCATGTTAAAAGGCCCTTTCACCAGTTGATCAATCTCCCTCTGAAACTCCTCCCAGGTGGCATCCTCAAAGAATTTCGGCTGGTAGGCCTGGTGGGCATTGTTAATGACCAGATCAATTCCGCCGAATTGCGAGACCGCGTGGCTAACAAACGCGTTGACTTCAGCGGCAATGCGGACATCGGCCTTCATGCCGAAAACCTGGCCGCCATTCTTGCGAACCGACTCCTCAAGTTCCCGCGCCAAGTCTTCGTGCTTCAGGTACGTGAACCCGACCGCCGCTCCTTCCGCCGCCAGCTTCCGAACCAGGGCATTCCCAATACCGCGAGTACCCCCAGTCACGAGTGCCACTTTTCCTTTGAGTCGCATATTTGTTAGGTTCTCTTCAGGATTTCCTCATTTCTTGGCGTAGCGCAGTGATTGCCCCATGGTCTACCCGACCTTCTTGGTCCACGACAACGCCGTAAATCTCCGCGGCTTTCGCAACCGACAAGTATCCATCCAATACATCGCGAAGGACGCGGTCAACGTCGCGTTCGAGGGGATCCCCATAACCAGGTCCGCCCATTTCCCGCAACTCGATGATGTCACCCGCTTCAACCTGGAAAAAGCTGTTAAGCGGGATGACCTTTTTTGTCCCGGACGCGCGTTCGATCGTCAATTCGCTGGGCTCGGGGCTGCGGCCTCCAAACAAACCCAAGGGCACAGCATGCGGACGCGTACCCGATCCGAAAACCACCGCGTTTACGCTGGGAACAAAATGCTGGACACGGTATTGGTGTCCATTGCCTCCGCGAAACTGCCCGGCGCCTGCGGAGTCAATAGCTTGTTCAAAGCGATGGATGCGCACGGGATGCGTCAGTTCGTGAATCTCAGGGTCGGGACAACGCCCCATGCCCATCTCCTGCGCGGGCCCGCCCTGCTCCCAGCCATCGTAGCCTAGCGTTCCTCCTGAAGGATTGCATCGGAAGAAAAAGTCCACGTTTACGTCAAGCCGCTTCTTCGCCGGATGAATATAACTGATGATCGGGAATATCAACTTCGCGCTCGGAGCCACGATCTTGTCTGGCACCGCTGGGGCTAGCGCCAGTTGTACCGCTTCTTGAACCGCTTCCGCCATGCTGCACGTCGCGAGCACGGTCGAATGCGGAAATTCTGCGTGCACGCACGTCCCCGGCGGATTAATGAATCGGAATGGACGCAGCGCGCCGTCGTTGCTTTGGCTGTGTTCCAGGGTGCCGAACACCGTCAGCATCGCCATCGAGCGCGTGAAGGCATCGGTGCTGTTCATGTAGCGCGGGGTTTGCGGGTCACTCTTGCTGAAATCGAAGCAAATTTCGCCATCCCCAACCGTTACTTCCACCCGTACCTTGAGCGGCCGGTCGCTGGCGACATCGTTGTCGAGTGATTTTTCCCCTGTGTATCGCCCCGGCGGGATGCTCCGGATCTTCGCCCTCATGGATTTCTCCGAAGCCGAAAGATAAGCCTCTATATGCCGTTGGATGCACTGGATGCCATAACGGCCGATCAGGTCGAGCAGTCCGCGTTCTCCAATATTTACGCCGCCGACTTGGCAAAGGATGTCCCCGCGGACGATCTCGGGCAGTTTCACTTGCCGGAGGAAAAGATTGAACACTTCTTCCTGAATTCTGCCCTGCGCCACGAGCCTTGTCGGCGGCACAATGACTCCGTCGTCCCAAACCGTCTCCCCTTGCGGATCATAGCCCGCCACCCCAGCACCCCCAATGTCGGCCATGTGGCCCTTGCAGACCGCCCAGAAGCGAATCTCTTCACCGTCGAATACCGGCTTCAGCACGTTCATGTCGGGGAGGTGGCTGTTGCCGGAATAGGGGTCGTTCACGATCACGACATCGCCTTCCTGGAGATCCCCTTTGTACCTGGCCAGCACCGGTGGCACGATATAGGGCAGTGCACAGGCGAAACCAGGGAAGTAGCGGCTCTGCGCCAGCAGCCTGCCGTCCGCGTCCAGCAGTCCCGTGACGAAATCACGCGCCTCGGCAAAGATGCCCGACCGCGAGGTTAACATCAGCGTCTGTGCCATCTCTTCCGCGATGGCGTCGAGACGATTCTGGATGATCGAAACGAGTACCCGATCCACCTTGGGATTGCCACGTCGGGGGCGGGATTTCATGTGGCACTCCTTTCTCCTTGGTGGCTGGAACTTGTCGCTTGGCGAGAGAACCGCGCGAGCAACCGGCTCAGCGCGGTTCCTTTTTCCCACATCAGGTAGCTGCCAATGGGATCTACTTTTAGATTCCACTGCGGATCCACCTTAATCGTCGTCGTCGCCGCTTCCACGATTGCTGGTCCGCTAATTTCGTTCCTGGCCCTGAGGCGGCTGCTTTCGTAAACAGTGGTCACGAGGGCTTTTTTACCGAACCACGCACGCCGATGGGCCTTTACGGCCGCTTTTGCCGACCGCGTTCCCATGGCGATGTTACGGAACGGAGGATCATCGGTGACACCGATCGCGCTCAACCGAACCGACTGAATCTCGATAACCGAATCACGAAGCGTGTACCCGTAGACCCGCTCGTGATGGTTGATGAAGGCTTGTGCGAGTGTCGGAAGCTGTTTCGGACGGATCGGCCCATCGGCAAGGATCGCCACCTCGGTTTCGAGTACGTTGAACTGTCCTTCAAACTGCATGTCACATGTAAACTGAAAGCGCCTTCGGCCTGCCGGAACGTGTTCCTCCGCGAGTACCTTGTCTCCGTGCGCCAGCAGTTCGCGGCGGAGTTCATTCAGGGCAGCGACGGTGTGCTCCGGTTCGTCGAGCCGCAAGGAGGCAAACCGGACCATGTCATGCCGCAGGTCGGTCACGAGCATCCCCGTGGAGCAAAGGACAGAGGACGTCCGAGGCACAAGAATGAGCTGCATCCCCAGTTCTTCCGCGATACCGCAAGCGTGAAGCGGCCCGGCTCCGCCAGCGGCGACCAGCACGGCATCTCTCGGATCGAAACCTCTTGCGATGGACACCTGCCGCACCCCGTTCGCCATCTGAGCGTTCACGACCGCGATGATTCCGCGCGCTGCCTCAACCACATTGAGGCCCATTGGCCGAGCCACTTCGGCCGTAATGGCTTCGTTTGCCAAGTCCAGGTTTAGCCGCCGCTCCCCGCCAAGAAAATAGTCGGGGTTGAGGTAGCCGAGTACAAGATTGGCGTCGGTCACCGTCGGTTTCGTGCCGCCCGAGCCATACGCTGCCGGGCCCGGCACTGCACCGGCACTTTCCGGTCCAACCTTTAGCATGCCTCCGGCGTCCACCGACGCAATGCTCCCCCCGCCTGCTCCGATGGCGTGAATATCGAGCGACGGCAATGCAAGTGCGTATTCCGCGACCTCGGACTGGTTCGTAATGCTCGCCCGCCCATCGCGCACCAGGCAGGCATCCAGGCTCGTGCCTCCCATATCAATCGTGACGAGGTCTCTGAGCTTGTGCCGCCGGGCGAAGTAGCTGGCGGCAACCGGCCCGCTGGCTGGTCCAGAGAGCAGTGTGTTTGCCGCAAACTCCTTTACCACTTCCGGCGACATCACGCCCCCGTTCGACTGCATGGTAAGAAAGCGTCCCCGAAATGCCGAGCTCTCAAGTTGACGTTGCAGGTCGCAGATGTAGGTCCGCAACAGCGGACCCACGCAGGCATTGAATACCGTGGTTGAGCCGCGCTCATACATTCGCACCTGAGGAAGAACTTCGCTCGAGATGGTTACAAATATGCCGGGCAGTTCCTTCTCCAGAATCTCGCGGGTCTTGCGTTCGTGCGCCGGATGAAGGAAGGAAAACATGTAGTTCACGGCGATGGCTTCAACGTGCTGTTCGCGAAAGTGTTCTGCGGCCGCCCGAACGTCGTCTTCATTTAGAGGTATCACGATTTTGCCGTCGCGATCCACGCGTTCTTCGACCGTGCGAACCAGGGACTGCGGAACAATCGGTTCGGGAGGAGCTTCCTTGGCTGTGAACGCATTGCGCTTGATCCCGCGCCGCGAATTCAGAGTGTCGCGAAAACCCTTCGTCGTGAGATACGCGGTTTTGGCAAAATTGCGCGTGATGATGGCATTCGTCGTGATGGTCGTGCCGTGGACAATCAACGTTACCTGCGACACGTAATGCTCGAGCGTCACACTGTGCCGCGAGGCGAGCTTGTTTAGGCCGGTCAGAACGCCTTCAGCCGGACGCTGCGGCGTCGTCGGAGTCTTCAGGATTTCGACCGAACCCGTAGCTTCGATTTCCAGGAAGTCCGTAAACGTCCCACCGACATCAATCCCAAGGATCCACTGCATAGCGAGCTTTGTTCGTAAAAACACGACGGCAAAGGCAAGGGCCGGTTGCAGTCCAAGCCATTTCAAACTGCTTCATAACAATCCGAAGGCCCTATCATGCGTGGATATCGTACCAAACTTGTTCAGGAATCTTGATGGCGTGTCTGCGGATTCAATGTGTCAACCATGTGTTTGCTCTAACGCTTACGACCGTTCAGCTCCTTGACGTGTGCTATCCAGCAAGTCTTGGGAGTAAACCCAGATTGTGGGCCTCCCGGCGGAACTGATTGGCGCCACCAGTTTCTCGCGCGATGGCAAAAAACTCGCACTCGTTCTTAGCGGATCTGCCACGAACCCGGATGTGTGGGTGATGGATATGACCAGGCACCAATTTACGCAGCTTACCCACAGCCCTCATGCTGGAGTTGGCTTCGCTGACCTGATCAAACCCGAACTCGTCAGTTTCAAGAGCTTCGACGGACTCCAGTTGAGCGGCTGGCTCTATCGACCGAAGAACCAAACTGGCTCCGGCGCCTACGTCATCAGCTTCCACGGCGGACCCGAGGGTCAAGAGTTACCGGCATTTCGCAGCGACTACCAGGCGCTGCTGCTCGCCGGAATCGGCGTATTCGCTCCGAATGTTCGCGGCTCCTCCGGCTTTGGCAAGAGGTTCGTCAACCTCGACAATGGCCCATTGCGCGTGAACGCCGTCAAGGATATCAAGGCTTGCGTGGACTACCTCGTCAACAACCACATCGCCGACCCGAAGCGTATTGGTATCACCGGTGGCAGCTATGGCGGCTATATGACGATGGCCGGCCTGACGGAATACCCCGATTCCTTCGCTGCGGGCGCCGATCTTTTTGGTATCGTCAATTTCAAAACCTTTTTTGAGCACACCGAGCCTTGGATGGCGGCCATATCCACCGTCGAATATGGCGATCCCAAGACGCAGGGCGAAATGCTCGACCAACTTTCCCCGATCTACAAACTCGACCGCATCACCGCGCCGACGATGGTCCTTCACGGCGCGAACGACACCAACGTCCCGGTGATCGAAGCCGAGCAGATCGTCTCCACGCTCAAGAAACGGGGGGTTCCAGTCGAGTACGTCTTGTTCCCCGACGAAGGGCATGGCTGGCGTAAGGTCAACAACCGCATCCGCTCGACCGTCGAGATCACGCAGTTCTTCTCCAAGTATCTGAATCCTGAGGGAACCGCCGCCGGCAAGTAAGGGAAGCCAGTTCTCAGCGGTCTCGTATCAGGCCATGGCTTCAAGCCTTGCGATTCCAGATTACTGTCGTTAAAGGGCGTGTCTGTTGAAAAAGTCCCTCAGTTGATGCTTGCGGCGGTGCAGCGTTCACGTTATAAGCAGGCCAGAGTTCTCGATGCCGCTTTTCACCATTCCCTTTGGAGGCCTGCTGCCCATGAT
>Ga0187855_10000110_pt1 | contig 69004 bp, 61 predicted proteins | sample June2016WEW_8_10_2_FD_132969 | JGI IMG/M metagenome (GOLD analysis project Ga0187855, IMG submission 132969) | Peatland microbial communities from SPRUCE experiment site at the Marcell Experimental Forest, Minnesota, USA - June2016WEW_8_10 | ecosystem: Environmental > Terrestrial > Soil >... | reverse complement strand
GTGCTGGCCGAAATGCCATCCGGAGTTTTGAGAACGTATTCGTATTTGCTGTGAACCACGGCATGATGGGCCTTAAATTCTTTTCCCGGATTGCGATAAGCCCCATGTTCATCGGTGCAGATTCTCCCGTTTCTTTTTCCAATTGTTTTCTTGCTTGCCCTGCGATTGAGCCGCCAGACCTTGCAGCGGCGAAGTTTTGTGAAAAACCTTTTGCAATGATTGCAGGTAAACGCCTTACCTACCGGGAAGCGATTTGAAGGAGCAGGCTTTGCCGCCTGCAAGATTGCCTTGTGAAAAATAAAGTTAAGCATATACCGTGGGGCAGAAAACGAATCCGTGTCAAATAACGTTCCTATAAATCCTGGTAGTTCACAACAAGGCCAACCCGAGCAGGGCGACAGCCAAAACCAAGCAAATAATCGTCCAAAGCCTATCAATTGGAAAAAGGTCAGGACGACCGTCGCGATTGCTGGCATTATTGAGGCCGTCTCTCTTTTCCTCTGGCAGGAAGCAGAGGATTTTAATGGCGTTTCGGCAATGCTTGTTCATTGGGTGTCTAAATGTGGTGTTCTTTTTGGAGCCGCCTTCGCTGCTCATAAATATTCTAATCGTCCAAAAACAGTTTGGGGTTCATATGTTTTATTGTGTCTTGTCGTGTTAGTTGTTGGACTTTTAGCAAAATCCGACGACTTATATTCGCCCTTAATCCCCGCCAATGATCCGATGCCACCACTGCCAGACGGAACGCAGGTATATGGAATAAAACCCGATTCTGCCCTTGTCTTCTTTGGTGGTTCAGTAGTCGGAGGGAGCGTACATAATAACAAGCCAATCCCAATTGTCGTTACACCTGATAATTCATCCGGAAACTCATGGAGGCCATTGATTAAAGTGTCAATTAAACCAAATGGAGCAACTATTTCAGGCCAATTCTTCGACAAAGATGGTAAAATTGTGGCCGTTTTGAGAGACAATAAGCCCATCGTTAACGTGGCCAACTCATTTGACGTGCAGAGGCCGGACGCGAGCACTCTTATTGTCCATGACCAATATGATGCCGAAGTTTTGAACATACGGTTTTTGAGACCATCGGTGTTTTCATTCACCGGAATAATACGGTCTCCAGATGGTGCAGAGGTTGTTGTCACAAAATCATATACTCAATTCACTAAAGGTATGTTTCAGGGTAAATTTATAGGTTCAATCCTTGATGGGTGCGGGATATATTTAAGTTTACATGCCGAAGGAATGGGATTTATAGGGCCAATTTCTGATTACTCTTTTTGAATTATGGCTTGTCCCACAAAAAAATGTGATACCATAAAACCGCAATGCCTGAAGCAAAGGCCATATCAGCGAACGGACTGAGCTTTGAGGAAGGATTGCGACGGATGCTGAGCACGCCGCCGCCGCCTTCGTCAAAATCTGCGAAGAAGTCCGCGAAGAAGCGCCGCCGGAAAAAGTAAAAATTCCGGTCTGGTTTTCCCCCTGCTGTCCTAACCTAATTCTTGCGTTTGGGAAGTACATAGTTCCGCTGCCCGATCTCACCCCGGAGGGATTCATACTCGGCCGGCCGGCGCCTTCAGCCTCAGGTTCGCACCTGTCCGTTGCCGATGCCGATCCATTTGTAGCTGGTCAATTCCTCCAGACCCATTGGGCCGCGCGCGCCGATCTTGTCGGTGCTGATGCCGATTTCCGCGCCCATGCCGAACTCGCCGCCGTCGGTGAACCGCGTCGAGGCGTTCCAATATACCGTCGCCGAATCCACTTCGTTCAGGAACTGCCGCGCATGCGCCTCGTTTTTTGTGACTATGCTGTCCGAGTGCGCCGAGCCGTAATAATTGATGTGGTCAATCGCCTGCCTTACCCCATCCACCACGCGGACGTTAAGGATGTAATCGTTGTATTCGGTGAACCAATCCTGTTCGGTCGCCCGTTTGATGGCGGATTTGGTGTTGTGCATCGAGCACTTCAAAATGGCTTCGGCATCGGCGTCGGCCCGCAATTCCACCCGCTTTTCGCTGAGCCGCTGGCCGACGGCCGGTAAAAACTGCGCCGCGATGGCTTTGTCCACCAGCAAGGTCTCCATGGCGTTGCAGACGGCGGGGCGCTGGACTTTGGCGTTCAGGGCGATGGCCTCGGCCATTTTCAAATCCGCGTCGGCATCCACATAGACGTGACAAACGCCCTTGTAATGTTTGATGACCGGCACCTTGGAACACTCGGCCACCGCACGGATCAGCCCCTCACCGCCGCGCGGCATGCACAAATCAATGTATTGCGTAAGCGACAGCAGGATGGGAATCGCCTCGCGATCGGTCACCGGTACGACCTGAATGGCGTGTTCGGGAAACGTTGCCAGCGTTTGTCTGCCCGCCTCGATCATCAGCTTCGCAATCAGTTGGTTTGAATTCATCGCCTCCCGGCCGCCGCGCAAAATCGTGGCGTTGCCGGATTTGAAGCAAAGGCTGGCGGCGTCTGCCGTCACGTTGGGGCGGGATTCGTAAATAATAACGACGACCCCGATGGGTGTGGAAATCTTTTGGAGCTTCAAGCCGTTGGGCCGGACGCGTTCGTCCAGGGTTCGGCCGACGGGGTCGGGCAGTGCCGCGACTTCGCGCAGGCCTTTGGCCATCGCGTCGATGCACTTGCCGTCGAGCTTGAGCCGGTCGAGCATGGCGGGCGACGGGCCATTTTGTGCCGCCGCGTCCATGTCCCGCAGGTTGGCTTGCTTGAGCGCATCGGAATTTTTCCCGAGCGCGTCGGCCATGGCGAGCAAACAATCGTTCTTCTCGCGGGGGGTCAGTTTCGCGAGTTCACGCGACGCGGCCCTGGCCTGTTTGGCCAGTTGCGTCATTTGTTCATTTAAAGTCATGCGGCCGGGCACCCGGTGCAGCCAAGTTAAACAAATCGGCGCGATTGTCAAAAGCGCCGGTCAGGGCGTCTTCCTTTGTGCCGCCTTCATGATGGCATCGGCCAGCTGTTGCGCCGTCCATTGGTTGCCGTTGAATTGACGGTAAATCCGGCCTTCAGGGTCGAGCACCACGGTTCGCAGGTTGTGCGATATGCCGTCTCCCTGGTGCATGACAATCAACCCCAGGCGCGGGGCCAGGCTGGCCAGTGTGTTGGTGGTGGCGTCGGCAAAGAGCCAATGGGCGGCGTTGGTGCCGCGAAACGCGTCGGCATACTCCGACAAAACCTGCGGCGTGTCGAATTGCGGGTCAAAGGAAATGGAAAGCAACTGCCAGTTGGTCGGTGCGTCGGGCTCGGAGAGCAGCAATGTCCGCACCTGGTCAAAATTCCGGTTCATCAGGGGGCAATAATCTGGCAGCGGACAGCGCGTAAAAAAGAACGTGAACGCCACCGCCCTGCCGCGAAAGTCGGAGAAGTGGATCTGCCGTTGATCTTCGCTCATCAGTTCGCTGTCGGGCAGCCGGTCCCCGGGTTTAAGCATGGAAAACATGTCGCCGGTCATGGACATGGAGTCGCCCATGGTTTTATCAGTGTGTCCCGTGCGATGAATGTCTTCCACCCAGGCATTGGTCCGGCCCGCGACCAGCGTGAAGGCAATTTTGTCGCCGACCGAGACGCCATTCAGTTCATTGGTGTCTTCAACGGGAAAATCCATCGTCATTTCCATCATGTAGCCGGGAATGGCCTGATGATGGATGGTGATCTGGCGTCGGTCGGCTGTGATCTGTTCCACGACACCGTGTCCGGGATATGAATGAAGCGTCTGACCATCGGCGTGCGGTGCGGCGCTGATGAAAGCCCCGCCCGCCGTCAGCAATGACCAAAGCGCGCAAGTGAGGCGCCGGCGTTTCGCGGTGGTTGATTTCATAATGCCGGTTTTCTTAACTGCCTGATTTCCCTGACCACCGCCTCCGGGGCGCCGCTGTCCAACCCGTCGAAATAGTCCCGTACGCGGCCCTGCGGATCCACCAGGGCGATGCGTTCGATATGTGCAAAATTGCCCGGCATGTAGGCGAAGGCATCATTCGTGTCGGGCGCCAGAAAACTGGTGCCAATCAGGTTGTGAACCATGGCGTCGTCGCCGGTCAGAAACAGCCAGCGGTTGGTGTCCGCGCCGAAACGTTCGCCGTATTTCGCCAGCACCGGCACCGTGTCGTCTTCCGGGTCCACGGTCACCGAAACGAGCCGCACGTCCGGTTGATGGGTGGTGAGTTGCTGGATTTCCGCCATCTGCCGGCTTACCCGGGGACAGGTCAGCGAGCAACTGGTGAACAGAAAACTCACCGCGAGAAATTTGCCGTTCAGGTCCGCCCGGGTGACGGCCCGACGGTTCTGGTCGGTCAGGGAAAAATCGACCAGTTGACGCGGGTGATCAGGCGCGATGACCAGTGGCGGCGCCTCGTCCAACGGCGCCTCCGGCGTGATCCCCTGGTGGTTGAGCGCGAACATTAAAAACCAGAAACCGATCCCGAAAACCAGGGACGCCCCGGTCACAAACCAGAAAAACAGCCGTTCGTCGGCAGGTGGTCTGGCATGGGCGACTTTGGACATATTATCTACGTTCCAACCCGGCGTCGGCATCCACGGTTTTTCAGGTTCAATTTAACCGTTCATTTTGCCTTGGAAAAGCCGCCGCGCAAATCAATTCCCGCGGCGGCCGGATAATTTAAAACATGAAACTCATGCTGACCTTGAACAGCACCGGCGCGGCGAGTTGGTTCCCGGTGAAATGTTGAAAGACGGGAAATTCCGCATCCGCGTAAATCTTCACCGGGTGAACATGAAATTCGATCCCCGGCGAAAGCAGGATGCGCTGGTAACCGGAGTCCTCGGGATCGGCGTTCGAGCCGCTGTCACTGGTGCGTTCGGAAAAGATGACCTGGGCCAGTGGTGAAATCCGTGCGCGGCCAAGCGAGAATCCCTTGTAATCCATTCCCGCCGCCGTATCGAGTTCGACGCCCGGACGATACCCGGCCTGTGTCAGCGCCGGCACGTCCAACAATCCCTGTGCGAACCAGTCCCACTTTTCGTCTTTGGTGATGTTGCCGCGATAAAAACCGCCCAGCAAAATGTCCGTGCTGCCCGTGCCGATTTGCGTGTCGCGATCCACCAAATCCGTGTCTTCCGTATAACTGCCCGTCGGCAACTTCAACCCGAACGTGACGCCCGCTGACGAATCCGCAAAGAATCCCGTGTAAATCCCCTCGAGCCGGACGTCACCGAACTGACTCCAATGATGCGTGGCGATGTTGTCACTGTCATCCGTCCCGGTGAACTGGCGGTAATCATAAGGCACTTCAAGTTGGGCGCCCCACTTGTCGTTGAACATATATTGCAGGCCTAATGTGACAAAGTGCGTTTCGATCTCCTTGTCATCATTGTTGGCCGCAGGGGCCTGGGACGTGCCGCTCCAGTTTCGGTTTTGGTCCTGGTAATCGTATTGGAGATAGGCCATTCCGCCCTGGCCATTCGGAAACATGGAACTGGTTCCCACGTCAAATACGCCGCAACCGCACGCGCAGGCGTGGACCACGCCCGGCGCGAGCATTCCGGCCAACAAACCGCCGCCCATTTTTACCGCTGCTGAATTAATCTTTTTATTTTTCATTTTTAAAAATCCGAGTTGCGAGTGACCGCGAAGTCACGGCCCTCAAGGTTGAAATATTTTGGACTATTTGGCGGGTCGGCATTGCCGAGCCCATTTATTTGGGGACGGCCACACGCCCTCCCGTTATCAAAAAGAATCAGACGAAGAAACCGCGGGGCGGGGGCGTCAACGGTTGCTGGTTGAACGATTCAGCGAAGGCATTTGCGACCGGCAGAAGTTGAAACTGTGATGGCGCAATCAAAACGAAGTTTTCCCTGACCGGTGGAAATTCCAGTTTCTGCGTCTGCGCCGTGAATTCGCTTTTCTTTTCGGATTGCCTGGCCGCGGCGATGGCCCGGCAAATTGGACAGGGGTATTGGCCATCGAACGTGTGGGCCACGGATTCGGAGAGCGAGTGTGTGCGCAGATTGTTCGCCAGCATCGTCGTCCACGCGACCGATTGCAGCGCGGCCCAATGCAGGCCGGTGGTCGCGATGAGCGCGACAATCACAAAAATTTTGCGGAACCGCACTAACACAGGGGCCAACCTAAACTACTTTTGCCAAATCTCAAGCATGGTTCCGCTCATTCATTGAATCGGTTTGACGATTCACGATTCAACCTTCCGCAATCCGCATCGGCGGCTTTTGGCATTTCAATCATTTTGCGCGGCGTTTTTTCGATCCGGCCCTTTCATTGAGTTCAAACCTTGACGGCCGGTGCCTGGGATAATGGGGTTTTGTCTCCGCGTTTTTGCCGGTTCGGGGCGGCGGCAGTGCCAGTTCCTTGGGCAGGGCAATGCCGGCCCGCGTCAACTTTTCGATGATCGCGTCACGGACAAATTGAGAGCGATTCCGATAGCCGGCCTGGGCAAGCCCGGCATCCAGCTCTTGCAGGAATTTTTCATCCACCGCAATCGGCAGCAACTTTTGGCCTTCGGCGCGTTGATTTGGCACGCCCTTTCTATACACCTTTTCCACCGCCCCAAAAAACAAAAATATCTGTTGACGGGCTTATAGACTGGATATATACACCTGGCTTATGAAGCGGTCCGGGAAAAGGCGAAAGGGCAAACTGCTTTCAGTTTGGGTGTCGGCAAGGTTGTTGCTCCGGCTGGACGAGGGCGCCCAAAGAGAGGATTCGGACCGGTCCAAGTTTGTTCGCAACGCCATCCGTGAAAAACTGTCGCGACCGGGAGGTGTCGCCGAAAAATGAAAATTACGGTGAGGCGGAAGATTCTTGTCATCGAAGATCAGCCTGAAACCTTGATTGCGATGATCCTTTCACTGGAGTATGCGGGATTTTGTGTTTTTGGCGTGCAGACCGGCCGGGATGGAATCCGATTGTCGCAGCAGGAGGAATTTGATCTCGTTATTTTGAACGTCAACCTGCCGGAGCAGGGCGGCTTCGAGGTGTTCGCCTGGCTGAAGCGGGATTTCCGCTACAGCCGGACACCGATCATTTTCATCTCCGACCATTGGAACGAGGAAAACCGCCGGCACGCGCGTGAATTGGGCGCCGCCGATTGCATTGATAAACCGTTGGACGCGCCGGCTTTTGTCCAACGAATTGTCTCCCACGTCAGAACACCACCGACCTGGCCGGACAAAAACGTTCCAGAACTGTAGATTTACGGTTTAATCCACACCAAAGTTCCACTGGGTAACCAATCAAAGAGCGGAATCAAATCAGCGTCGGCCAGGTGAATGCACCCGCAGGAAGCGGGTTTGCCGATGCTCGTCTGATCGGCGGTGCCATGGATGTAAATGTAACGCGCATGCGAATCCACGTTGCCGCCGCGATTGAACCCGGGTTCGAGCCCTTCCAGCCACAGAATGCGCGTGGTGATTTTGGCATCCGGCATTCCCTGCCAGGTGTAGCCAATCGGCCGGCGGCCCTTGAAAACCGTTCCGCCCGGCCAGCCGCCGCCGATTTTTTCCACAATCCGATGCAAACCGAGCGGCGTGCCATTCGAGCCCTCCGTCTGCCCGATACCAAAGCGCGAAGTGGAGCAACGCATTTTGCCGCCGGGATGCCAGGACCCGGAGAATTTCTCAAAAAGTGAGATGGTTTGCCCGGCGACGCTGACGGTAAGTAGGAATCGGGTTGGCGCAACACCGTATTTTTTGCAAGCGGTGAAGCAATTACCGCCGAGACGCGGAGACGCGGAGAAATTCATGGAATCAATTCATTTAGCGTTCGTTTTACCTCTGCGCCTTTGCGTCTCTGCTTTAAAATTGCAGAAGCTTATTTCAATTTCTTCACGAGCACCTTGGAATTTCTTCCGCTCTGCTCGTATTTTTCGCGGCGAGCGGGCGGCAAATCATCGGGCGTGCCTTCGGCAAAACCGCCCTTGGATTGAAAATAAGTGAAGGCCTGGGTTGAGAGCGTGATGAGTTCGCCCAACCCCATTTCGCGCGCCTTGCTTTCGACAAACTGGATCAGCTTCCGCCCGATGCCCTGGTTTTCGTGGGACGAGTCCACGTAAAGGCACGCCAGTTCGCCCTTCTTCTGTTCGGGATAAACGTGCAACGCCACACACGCCACCGGATTCTTATCAATTTCAAAAATGAAATAGTCGCCCAGATTTTTTTCAATGGCTCCCTTGCTGCGCCTGACCAATTCATCCGTTTCCACCGCCTTCTTGGTCAGCAACTGGATCGCCCGCACGTCCTTTTTCCGCGCAGGCCGGATTTGCTGGTATTCGTTGGCATAAATGAGCGTGCCGATGCCGTCGTTGGAAAACACCTCCGCCAGCAGCCCCTCATCCACCTTGCCATTGATGATGTGCACGCGCGGGACGCCGGACTTGCAGGCGATGGCGGCGTGCTGCGCCTTGGACAGGATTTCCGGAACAAATCCCGGGCTGTTCTGCTGCAGCAGATTTTGCAACTCGGACACGAGCATCTGCCGGATGAGCTGCTGGTTGTAGCCCAAGCCGTCCTGCGTCGTGATGAAAATCAACTTGATGGCCTTGAGCGCCTCGGCCACGGCCACCGCCACGCCGTCGGAATTCACGCGATACGTCTTGCCGTCGCCGTCGAACCCAAGCGGCGGAATGACGGGGATGACGTCCTGTGCCAGCAACGTTTGCAACAGCGCGGCATCCACGCGCTCGACCTTGCCGGTGAACAACTGGTCCACGCCCTGGATGATGCCGACCGGGTGCGCGATGATGACGTTGGTGCTGGCGGCGCGCAGGTCGTTGGCGGAAAGACCCTCGAGGATTTCATGCGTCAGCCGGTTGGCGGCGGTGAGCGCGAGCTTGAGCGTGGCGGCGTCCGTGATGCCGGCGCCGTCGAGATTGGACGGCGGAATATGTTGTTCCTCGCCGAGCGCCTTGATTTGCGCCGACGCGCCGTGCACGAGCACGACGCGGATGTTCAGGGACCGCAACACCGCCACGTCCAGCAGCAGCGTGGCAAAGTTCTCGTCGGTGACAATCGCGCCGTCAATCGCAAGAATGAACGTCTTGTCACGGAATTGCGGAATGTATTGCAGGATGCCCCGCAGGTCGTTCGGTTTCACGTTTGGCTAATCATTCGATCGGCAACGCCAAACAAGTATTCGGTTTTCGCGGGGATTCAAACAATTATTTATCGCCCAAAACGGGTTTCACCCTCCGGATTGTCCCAGGTGTGGAGAAACTAGTTGAAATTGTAATGGCCCGGCCTGCGGTTTTGGCTTAGAAGAGTTGCGTGCAAATCCAAATGCCGTACATCATGCCCTTGGTGATTGTGGCAGTGCTTGTCGTTGCCGCGATTGGCGCCATTTACGGGGTGATTCAGTCGCGCAAACGGCTGGAGGGACTGTTCGAGCTGGCGCAGCGGTTGGGTCTGAATTTCAGCGCGGCGGAAGATACCGAACTCGGCGACCGCTACGGCTTTCTCAAACAACTTGCCCAGGGCGATAACCGTTACGCCCGTAACGTCCTCTCCGGAACCTATCAGCAAAACCAGGTGCTGGCGTTCGATTATCACTACGAGACGCACACAACCGATTCCCATGGCCATCGCCAGACGCAGGATCACTGGTTTTCCTTTTTCATTCTGACGCTGCCGGCGGTTTTCCCTGACCTGACCATCCGGCGCGAAAATTTCCTCACCAAGGTTGCCGAGGCGTTCGGCTACCAGGACATCAAGTTCGAGTCTGCCGAATTTTCCAGGGCCTTCTGCGTGCGGTCGCCCGACAAAAAGTTTGCCTACGACGTCTGCAATGCGCAGATGATGGAATATCTGCTGGCCAATCGCGACTTGAGCATCGAAATCGAAAACCAGGTGCTGGCGCTGGCGTTCAACACCCGCCTGTCCGTTGAACAGATTGAAGCCAATTTGCAGCGGCTGGTGGAAATCCGGTCGCGCCTGCCGGAATATCTGTTCACAAACACATGAGTCCACAGATTCTCACGCTCATCATTTGCGCGGCTGTCATTTTATTGCCGGCCGTTTACGTGCTGGCGCAGTACAACGCGCTCGTCGCCCTGCGCAATTATATCCGCGAATCGTGGAGCGACGTGGACGTGGAATTGAAACGCCGCTACGACCTCATTCCGAACCTCGTGGCTGTGGTCAAGGGCTACGCCGCGCACGAACGCGAGACGTTGGAGCGGGTGACCGAGCTGCGCAACCGCTGTGCCGCCAACAACGGCCCGGTGGCCGACCAGTCCCGCGACGAAGTCCAGCTCGTGGACGCGCTGAAACAACTGCTGGTGGTGGTGGAAAATTATCCGCAGCTCAAGGCCGACCAGAATTTTCTCAAGCTGCAGACGGAACTCGTCAACACCGAGGACCGGATCCAGGCCGCGCGCCGGTTTTACAACGGCAACGTGCGCGACTACCGCAACAAATGCGAAACCTTTCCGAGCAATCTGGTGGCGAAAACGTTCGGTTTCAAATCGGAGGGCGACTTTTTCAGCGTGCCGCCGTCCGTCCGGGACGTGCCGAACGTGGATTTTGCGACGTCGTAGTCGGGAATTTCGCAAAGGGCACGCAGTCCTCTGCGCGCCGCTCGAACGGATACCCTGGAACGACGGCGCGCACGGAGTGACGCGCCCTACCCGTTTTCCCCAGCCAGAGCATGGCGCCGTAGGCGCGACATCTTTGTAGTTTACCAACCAAAACGAATTCTAGCCCCATCGGGGCGGCATATTCCCGGAATCATTCAGGTTCGTTTTGAAAATAATTCGTCCGTGGAAGATGCCGCTCCGATGGAGCTTAAAAGATTTATCGGATATTTTCCACAAAGATTTCGCCCCTGACGGGGCTTTGAATGCCGGGCCCGGCACCGTGCCGGATCTTTATTTAAGCACGGATTTCAACGCTGCCAGGCATCGCTCGTTTTCCGGCGGCGTGCCGATGGAGATGCGAGTCCATTCCGGCAGTTGATAACCGCCCATGGGACGCACAATCACGCCCTGTTTTTGCAACGCTTCAAAGACGCGCTGGCCGTCGCCGACGCGGACCAGAATGAAATTGGCGTGCGACGGAACGTATTCGAGCTTCAAATGGCGGAACGCCTTTGCAAAAAATTCCAGCCCGGCAAAGTTGTTCTCACGGGTTTTGCGGACGTGTTCGACATCGTCCAGCGCGGCGAGCGCGGCGGTTTGCGCCAGCAGATTGAGGTTGAACGGCTGCCGGATTTTTTCCAGCGCGGCAATGAATTCCGGGTTCCCGATGCCGTACCCGATGCGCAAGCCGGCCAGACCGTAAATCTTGGAGAACGTCCGCATCAAAATCAGGTTGGGCCGCGTGCCCAGGCGGACGAGCGAAACCAGATCCAGCGGGTCATCCAGAAAATCAAGGTAAGCCTCATCCATGACCAGCAACACGTCGTCCGGCACGTCGTTGACAAACTGGATGACTTCCTCGCGCGGCGCGAGCGTGCCGGTGGGATTATTGGGGTTCGCCACGAACACGATGCGCGTGTGCGGCGTGAGGGCGCGGAGCATCACCGTCAGATCATGACCGTAATTCTTCGCCGGCACCGTGATCAAGTTCGCACCGAACAGTTTGGTGACGATGGGATAAACCGCGAAACAATATTGCGACACGACCACATCCGTGCCCGACGCGAGCAATGCGTGTCCGGCGAATTCAATGATTTCGTTCGAACCGTTGCCAAGGATCAGATTCGTTGGCTCGACGCCAAGCTTCCCGGCGAGCTTTTGTTTGAGGTAAAACGCGTTGCCGTCGGGATAAAGATTCACGCCGGCGAGCGCCTTTTGCATCGCGGCCAGTGCCCGCGGTGACGGGCCAAATGGATTTTCATTCGACGCGAGCTTGATGATGTCTGCGGCGGGCAGGCCAAGTTCGCGGGCGACCTCCTCAATCGGCCGGCCCGGCTGGTACACCGGCAGATTTTTCAAATCCGGATTGAGTGGCAACGGCGTCGGCATTTTACAAGGCGTTGATGATTTTTTTGACGTTGACGTTTTGGGCAACAAGGTTGCGAATGAGTGAAATTTTTTCCGCGTCGTTCGGTCGCGTTTTGACGGTGAGATTGTGGACCTTGGAGGCGACCTGATAACTTTCCGCCTTGGCCAGCAACACGGGGATGGGCAGGGTTTGCAGGGCTTTCAAGATGGCTTCGTTGGGGCGCAGGCCGCCGGTCAGGACGATCCCCGCCATTTTATCCTCGCTGTGCGGCATCGTGGCCGCGCCGGCGGCCAGCAGAATGTCCTCGCGATCGCCGGGCGTGATGAGCAGCACCCCGCGCTTGAAAAACTGCATGGCGTTGTGCGCGCCCATGGCGCCGACGATGACGTCGTCCACCATGGTGTTCAGCGTGGCGGGCTGGTTCAGCAATTCGGCGTGCAATTCCTCGCGGATCAGGTCCATGGATGGTTTACCCAGGATTTGTTCATAGGGCAGAACGCCGAGCAGTTCCAGCCCCTTGCGTTTCAGACCGCGCCGGGCGAAATCCGCGATATACTCCACCTTGTCCGGCAACACTTTGTTGAGCATGACGCCCATGATCTCGACGCCTTCCTTTTCAAACAACGCCTGGTTGAGTGCGACCTCATCGATCGGTTTGCCGATGCCACCCTGGGTGACAATAATCACCTTGCAACCGAGAATTTTCGCCACTTGCGCGTTGGACAAATCGAACACGGAACCAACGCCGGCGTGTCCGGAACCTTCGCACAACACAAAATCTTTTTCCCACGCGACCCGGTCGAAGGCTTTCTGAATCCTTTTGACGAGCGCCTCGTTGTTCGAACCCTGGAGAAATTTGCGCGTGAAATCCGGTTCCACGGCAATCGGGCTCATGTCCACGAGCGGGCAGTTCATCGGGTACACCGCGTCCATGAGCACGGTGTCCTCGTCAATTTTTTGCTCCTCGATTTCGACGAAGCGCTGGCCGACGGGCTTGATGTAGCCAATGCGCGGAAAGTGTTCCTGCAAGGCGGCAATCAGGCCGAGCGACACGGTGGTTTTGCCGTCATTCTGGCGGGTGGCGGCGATGAAAACGCGGGGGGTTTCGGTGTTCACTTCAATCGTAATCTTAATCGTAATCTTACTCTTAATCTACCTTGTGATTAGGATTGGGATTAAGAGCCAGATCAAGAATTGAGTCATTCGCCGGGCAGATGCGCATCCGCGCCCGGATAAAGTTTTGGGTAATCAATCGCCTGGACGCCGACGATGGCGGCGACGCCGAGGATGTCGTGCGCGGTCGAACCACGCGAAACGTCCGCGGCGGGCCGGTTCAGGCCCAGCAAAATCTGGCCGTAGGCATTGGCGTGGCCGACCAGCCGGACGAGCTTGCTGGCAATGTTGCCCGAATTGAGGTCGGGAAAAATCAGCACATTTGCCCGCCCGGCCACCTTGCTCTCGTGCAGTTTGCGCTCGGCAATTTCCGGCGCGAGCGCGGCGTCCACCTGCAACTCGCCGTCGAAATCGGCCTCCAAAAACAGTTGCTCGGCCTTGCGCCGGGCCATGGCGGTGGCCGCTTGCACCTTGCCGACGGACGGATGCGCCGCGCTGCCCTTGGTGGAAAAGGACAGCAACGCCACCCGCGGCCGCACACCGACCATGTGGCGGGCGAGCTGTGCGGTGGAGACCGCGATGTCGGCCAGTTGATCCACCGTCGGATCGGGAATGACGCCGCAATCGGCCATGAACAGCACCCCTTGCTCGCCGATGCGCGTGTCTTCGACTTCCATCACCATGCAACTGGATGCCGTGGTGATGCTGGGTGCGGCTTTGATGATTTGAAACAGCGGCCGCAAGAGACTGCTGGTGATGTGCGAAGCGCCGGAAACCAGGCCGTCGGCCTGGTGCATCGCCAGCATCATGGTGCCGAAATAATTCGGCTGCAACATGGCCTCGCGCGCTTCCTGCGCCTGGACACCCTTTTCCCGGCGCAACCGGAAAAAGCGATTGGCAAAATTGTCCAGTTCCTCGCTCACCGGTGGATTAATGACCCGGATGCCGTCGAGCGGAATATTCAGCCCGTCCGCGATGGCTTTTATTTTGGCCGCGTCACCGAGCACGATGGGGGCGCCCAGCCGCAGGGCATAAAACTGCCGGGCCGCCTGCAGGATGCGCGGCTCCTCGCCCTCGGGAAACACCACCCGCTTGGGATGACGCTGCAATTTTTCAATGACGTTGCCTATGAAACGCATGGCCACAGGTTAGCGGCGAAACCCGAAACTGCAAAATGAATTTGCCGTGGAAGTGACGGGTGATAGGACTCATGTCACCAGTCACTTGTCACCCGTCACGGTCCAGCCCTGCATTGACTTGCGCACCGAGGGTGGTTAATGTTCCAAGTTCAATGCTTGAGGCGATTGAGAAACTTCTGATGCTGCAGGATCGCGACCGGAAAATCCGCCGCGTTGAACAGGAGTTGGGCCACATCGGGCCGGAACGCGAAACCCTCCGCACCAAGGCGGCCACGACGCAGACGCAACTGGAGGTCGCCAAAAATCGCGGCAAACAAATCGAGTCTGACCGCAAGCGGCTGGAACTCGATGTGGAGGGGCAAAAATCACAGATCGAGAAATACGCCAACCAACAGCTCCAGACGCGCAAGAACGAGGAATATCGCGCGCTCGCCCATGAAATCGAGCTTTGCAGGGAAGTCATCATCAAAATCGAGGATGAGGAAATTGTTTTGATGGAGCAGGGCGAAGTGGCGCAACGGGAGGTCACCCGTGCGACCCTGGAAGCCAACGAGGCGAAGAAGCAGGTGGAAAGTCAGGTCACGGAACTGGACCAGCGCGAGGCCAGTTTGAAGAAGGAACTCGCCGAACTGCAAACCGGGCGCGCGGAACTGGCGGCGGCGGTGGAGGAAACGGCGCGTACCCGTTACGAACGGCTGTACAAGAGCAAGGGCGACAACGTGGTCGTGGGCGTGCAGCACGGCGTTTGCGGCGGCTGCCACATGAAATTACCCGCACAGATTCTCGTCACCTGCCGCTCGCAATTGGAAATCGTCGGCTGCATCAACTGCGGCCGGATTTTGTACTACACGCGGGACATGGAGCTGGCCGCGGCGGAGTAAGCCGCATCGTGTGTGGGGGGGAACCTTTCGCTCATCGGCCCACGGTTTCTTGTCACTTGTCACCCGTCACCTGTCACATTATATTATCAGTGGTTTTGGAAGGGTGGAGAATCGCTTTTGGCGCGAGTCAAAAGAGGAAAGTCCGAACACCAAAGGGCGCGATGCCGCGTAACCCGGGCCCGTGCGGCCGGGATATACGCGGGCGGAAAGTCGAGAGAGTTTCCGACGGACAGTGCCACAGAAAACAGACAGCCCCGACATTTCGGTGTCGGGGTGATGGTGAAAAGGTGCGGTAAGAGCGCACCGCGCGAAGCGCAAGCGACGCGGCACGGAAAACCCCATCGGGTGCAAGGCCAAATAGGGAATCCCGGAGCGGCCCGCTCCAGGTTTCGCGAAAGCGAAACGGATTCCGGGTATCGGCTGCTGAGACAAATGATTCTCTCCGCTCGCAAAAGTGCAGACAGAATTCGGCTTACAGCCCTTCCAAAACCATTTTTTGATTTACGATTGACGATTTTCGATTTACGAAACCAGTGCAGGTTCGAGTGAGCGCGTAAATCGTATATCGTATATCGAAAGCAGGGAGCCATCTTGCACGACCCACTGTTTGAAATCAGCGGTTTAAATTGCTCCGCCAGTTCAAGCCGTTTCCATTGCCGCTCGGGCGCACGGATGGGAGAGTGATTTTCTTGAGGGCGGCCGGCTCGCTCTCGTTTCCCACCCGATCGACCGCACTGACCGCAATGACATCGGGCTGGGAATCATGGAAGGTCCGCGAAGTTTGACTTGCGGGCAGAATTTCCGTCGTCCAGACCTCCTGGGTCCGGAATTGCAAAACCCACAGCCACGCCGGTTCGCCGTCGTCGGCCCATTCAAATCGCAAACCCGACCGGCTTTCGCCGAGGGTAAGTTTCGGCCGGTCCGGTGGGATCGACTCCAGCCACGGTGACGCCGGGGCGAGCGCCGGTTGCAGGTATTGGGCGCGAACCACCCCGGCCAGCGTTTGGTTTTCCTGGAGGGTGCGGAGATGATAAAAAATTTGCCCATCCACACCGGGTTGTCGGCGGGCGATCTGGATTTGTCGGGCAATTTCGTCCGGCTTCCACTTGATGCCGACGTTGGCGGCCATCAAGCTCGGCCAGAGATGGCGATGTTTGGCGTTTTCCCCCGACCACCATTGCAGGAGTGCGGGGAAACTCTGTTCCCGCTGGTCCACCGGCCAATAGAGTTGCGGCGAAAAATAATCGAGCCAGCCGCTGGCCAGCCACAAGCGCGAATCGGCATAAAGTTTTGCGTAAGTATCGAGCCCCTGAACCTGTCTGGGGAAGCCCGGGCGCCAGATGCCAAACGGGCTGATGCCGAACTTCACCCACGGTTTCAACGCCTTGATGGAATGGTTGATATTCTGGACGAACTGGTTCACATTCGACCGCCGCCATTCGTCACGACTCATTCCACTGGAAATCCCGTACTTTCGCCAACTGGCGTCGTCGGGAAAATCCACAGTGCGTCCCTCCGCATCCTTGTCCGGGTAGGGATAAAAATAATCGTCGAACGTGATGCCGTCCACGTCGTAGCGCCGCACCACGTCCAGGACCACATTCAAAACGTGTTCGCGCGCGGCGGGTTCGCCGGGGTCAAGCCAGAGCAGATTGCCATAGCGCCGGACCAGTTCGGGATGGGTGCGGGAAAGGTGTTCCAGCGCCGCCGGGGACCGGGCCTGGGCCGGCGGCAGCGATACGCGAAACGGATTGAACCACGCGTGCAGTTCCAAACCACGTTGGTGGGCTTCTACGATGGCGAAAGCGAGCGGATCGTAAAACGGCTGCGGTGACCTGCCCATCGTGCCGGTGAGAAATTCCGACCATGGCTCAAGGGGCGAGGCATAGACGGCGTCGGCCATGGGGCGGGCCTGGAAAATCACGGCGTTCAATTTTAGTTGGACGGCGCGGTCGAGCAGCGCGATCAGTTCCGCCTTTTGTGTTGCGACACTGAGGCCGGGTTGGGACGGCCAATCGACATTCGCAACCGTGGCCAGCCAGGCCCCGCGAAATTCGCGTTGCGGCGCCGGTGGCGTGGCCGCCACCGGCACATAGGTCAGGTCCGCGGCAAAAAGCATGGCCGGCATCAACCCAATGAACGCGGACAGGATTTTAATTCGAGCGGTCATGGCATGGCGCGCTCAGATTTAGACGCGGTTGCATGTCCTTTGGCAAAACAAATTTGCCACAGATGCGGAGACACCTGGAGCTTTGAAAGCAATTGATCTTTTCCGCAAACCTGTGGCTCTGCGGCGGATTTCGTTGAAGGTTTGACAAAACACAACTGCATTTTTATTCCGCTATATGTCAATTACTTACGCGGCCGATTTCGTCAGAGATTTGACAAAACGCGACAAAGATGATTTTCTTCTGCCGTTGCAGCCGAAGTTCGGCTTCCTTCCTGAAGCCGGACGCGGGAGACCCAAACTCCTCAAAGTAACTCAAAGAAATTGAGGACGGGGCGAACGAAGCCGGGCAACCGGTTTCAAGGCCACTTTCAAGGCCAAGCCCGACAGCTAATCTCGCAGGCATTTGGAAGGGCGAGCCTCTGAGCCGCGAAGTCCGTGGCTATCAAGTTCACCCCAATTAAAACTAAATGTGGTGTGCCATGTTAATAGCATGAGCCTGCTGATAAATATATGTTGGACGCTATCTATATCGGGTTAATTATCGGAGGCATGATGTCTTTGATGATTTATGCCGTGGGCTGCGAAAAGCTCTAATCCATTTTATGGAAAACCTCATCCTCGGAATCATTTCCGTCGCACTGTGTGCATATTTGATTTTTGCCATGGTGCGCCCGGAAAAATTTTAAACAAATGATGCAGGCTGCGTTTGATAGGCGTCGCTTGCGGCAACGTCGGCAGGCCATCTAATGGCCTGCCGATTCCAAAGTGGATTGATATGAAAAAATTGAGGCAATTATTAAACCGTTCAAGTTCGAAGAAGTAAAAGAAGCCCTTGCCGGAATGGGCGTCGCCGGCATGACCGTAAGCGAGGTCAAGGGTTTTGGCCGTCAAAAAGGCCAGACTGAACTCTATCGCGGCAGCGAGTATACCGTGGATTTCCTGCCAAAAATAAAAATTGAGCTGGTCATTGCCGACGGCCAGGCAGATTCCGCTGTTCACGAGATCATCAGGACCGCCTGGACCGGTAAAATCGGGGACGGGAAGATTTTCGTTTCATCCGTTGAACAAGCCGTGCGTATCCGCACAGACGAAAAAAATGAATTTGCTGTCTAAACCGGCAAACTTTAATACAACATGAACCCCCATCATTGGCTCGAACTGGCGCTCTACATCGGCGCTCTTGTCCTTATCACCAAGCCGCTCGGTCTCTACCTCAATCGTGTGCTTGACGTCAACGGACGCACCTGGCTCGACCCCGTCCTCCGCCCGTTGGAAAAATTGACCTACACCGTACTTCGCGTTGACCCGGCGAAGGAACAGGGATGGAAACAATATACCTTTGCTTTGCTGATTTTCAGTTGTGCGAGTTGCCTTTTCACATACGCGATTCTGCGGTTGCAGCAGTATTTGCCGTTGAACCCTGAAAAATTCGGCCCGCTCGCGCCGCATCTGGCGTTCAATACCGCCATCAGCTTTCTTACAAACACCAACTGGCAAAGCTATTCCGGTGAATCCACGATGTCCCTTTTCTCGCAGATGGTCGCGCTGGTGTTCCACAACTTCTTTTCCGCCGCTGCCGGCATTGCGGTCGCCGCCGCGCTCATCCGCGGCATTGCGCGGCATACATCGCAGACGATCGGCAACTTTTGGGTGGATATCACGCGCATCACTTATTATTTGCTGTTGCCCATTTGCACCGTCTATGCGGTGTTTCTCGTGTCGCAAGGTTCGATCCAAAACTTCAAGCCCAACACCACGGCCACCCTCATCGAACCGCAAACCGTTTCCGTTCCGAAGACTGACGCAAACGGCAACCCGGTCAAGGATACCAACGGCAATCCGGTGATGGTCAGTCAACCCCTCACCACCCAAACCATCGTCCAGGGGCCGGTAGCCTCGCAAATGGCCGTCAAGATGCTCGGCACCAACGGCGGCGGTTTTATGAATGCCAACGCCGCGCATCCGTTTGAAAATCCCACGCCGTTCTCGAACTTCATCCAGATGCTTTCGATTTTGGCCATCGGCAGCGCCCTCACCTATCACCTCGGCCGCGAAACCAAAAACCAAAAACATGGGTGGACGGTTTGGGCGGCCATGTTCATCATGTTCCTCACGGGCTTTTTCCTTTGTTGGTGGGCGGAATCAAGCGGCAACCCCATTCATCACCAACTCGGCGTCGCTGTTGCCGATGGCAACATGGAAGGCAAGGAAGTGCGCTTTGGCATTTTTGAATCCTCGCTCTTTACCACCGTTACGACCGATGCCTCCTGCGGTGCGGTCAACTGCATGCACGATTCTTTGACCCCGCTCGGCGGCCTTGTCCCGATGTTCAACATCCAGACTGGCGAAGTCATTTTCGGCGGCGTGGGGGCGGGACTATACGGCATGTTAATTTTCGTTGTCATCGCCGTGTTCATCGCCGGCCTGATGGTCGGGCGTACACCGGAATATCTCGGTAAAAAGATCGAGGCTTACGACGTGAAAATGGCCCTGTTGGCTTTTGTCATCCTCGCGTTCATCATTCTGGGTTTTACCGCTTGGGCTTGCGTGAGCAGTTGGGGTACTTCCAGTTTGAATAACAACGGCCCTCACGGCTTTAGCGAAATGCTTTACGCCTACACATCCTGCGCGGGCAACAACGGCAGCGCCTTCGCCGGCCTCAATGCCAATACACCGTGGTATGACACAACGCTTGGCATTGATATGATACTCGGCCGGTTCGGAATGATCGTGCCGCTGCTTGCCCTGGCGGGCTCGCTCGCAAGAAAAAAAATCATCCCCGCCAGCGTCGGAACTCTTCCAGTGGCCGGAACAACGTTTGCCCTGTGGCTGGTTGGCACGGTGGTTCTCGTCGGCGCACTGACCTTTTTGCCCGCGCTCGCCCTCGGCCCGATTGTTGAACATTTCCTCATGCTGAAAGGAACCTTGTTTTAAAAAACTATGCAAAAGAAATCTGTTTCCGTCCTGGATCCAAAAATTCTTTGGCCTGCCATCGGCGACTCGTTCATAAAACTGAACCCGCGACTGATGGTGAAAAATCCCGTCATGTTCGTCACGATGGTCGGTGCGGCGATTAGCACGGTGGACATTTTCCGCTCGCCGGGGCAAACGCTTTTTGTTGCGCAAATTGCCCTGTGGCTCTGGTTCACGGTGCTGTTCGCCAACTTCGCCGAAGCCGTCGCCGAAGGCCGCGGCAAAGCGCAGGCCAAGGCGCTCCGCGCCACCCGTACCCAAACAAACGCAAACAAGATTTCCGGCAACGGCAAAATTGAAGTTGTGGATGCCGATGCACTTCGAAAGGGCGACGTTGTTGTCGTCCGCGCCAATGAATTGGTCCCCGCCGATGGCGAAATCATTGTCGGCGCGGCGACCGTGGACGAATCTGCCATCACCGGTGAATCCGCCCCGGTCATCCGTGAAGCGGGGGGCGACCGCAGCGCCGTCACCGGCGGCACGCGGGTGCTTTCCGATGAAATCAAAATCCGCGTTACCGCCAATCCCGGCGAAGGATTTCTCGACCGCATGATTTCCCTTGTGGAAGGCGCCAAACGGCAAAAAACACCGAACGAAATCGCGCTCACGATTTTGCTGGCGGCGCTCACGCTCGTTTTTCTCCTTGCCGTTGTCACTTTGAAACCATACGGCATGTATGCCGGCACCACATTTTCAAACGCCGTGCTCATTGCCCTGCTCGTTTGTTTGATTCCGACCACCATCGGCGGATTGTTGAGTGCCATCGGCATCGCCGGCATGGATCGTTTGCTTCAGCGAAATGTTTTGGCCATGAGTGGACGCGCGGTTGAAGCGGCGGGCGACGTGGATGTGCTGCTGCTCGACAAGACCGGCACCATCACGCTGGGCAATCGCCAGGCGACGGCGTTTATGCCTGCGCCGGGCGTCACCGAACAGGAACTGGCCGACGCCGCGCAACTCGCGTCACTCGCTGACGAGACACCCGAAGGCCGCAGCGTCGTCGTGCTGGCAAAACAATTTGGCATTCGCGCACGGACCATCCATGACATGCCCGGCGCGCAATTCATCCCATTCACCGCGCAAACGCGCATGAGTGGCGTGGACTTTGAAGGCCGGCAGATTCGCAAAGGTTCGGCGAACGCCGTCCGCCAATTCACCGGCGGAATGTTTTCCGGGGAAATTGAAAAAATTGTCGAGGGCATTTCACTCTCCGGTGGCACGCCGCTGGTCGTCGCGACCAAAGAGCGTGTGCTCGGGGTGATCCATTTGAAAGACATCGTCAAAGGCGGCCTGGCCGACCGCTTCAAGCGTTTTCGCGCCATGGGTATTCGCACCGTGATGATTACCGGCGACAACAAACTCACCGCCGCCGCCATTGCGCGCGAAGCCGACGTGGATGATTTTCTCGCCGAAGCCAAACCGGAGGACAAACTTGCGCTCATCCGCAAGGAACAGCAGGGTGGGCGGATGATTGCCATGATTGGCGACGGCACAAACGATGCGCCCGCCCTCGCGCAGGCCGATGTCGGCGTCGCGATGAATACCGGCACACAGGCAGCCAAAGAAGCCGGCAACATGGTGGACCTCGACTCGAATCCGACAAAGCTGCTTGAAATCATTGAAATCGGGAAACAACTGCTTATCACGCGCGGCTCGCTGACCACATTCAGCATCGCCAACGACGTGGCAAAATATTTTGCCATCATCCCGGCGATGCTCATGGTCACATTTCCCGTTATTGCCCCGTTGAACATCATGAAACTGCACAGTCCCAACAGCGCGATTTTGAGCGCCGTGATTTTCAACGCTCTCATCATCATTGCCCTAATTCCACTGGCCTTGCGCGGCGTGAAATTCCGCGCGGTGGGCGCGGCGGAAATTTTGCGGCGCAACCTCCTCGTTTATGGTGTTTGGGGCATCGTTCTGCCGTTTATCGGCATTAAAATTATCGACGTGATTATCGTTGGTTTGCACATGATCCATTGAATCCAAATTGAATTTATGAAAACTATTATTGCTAAATACGCTCGTTCGATTGTGGCGACACTTTTTCTGGCCATCATGATAGTGGGCCCTGTTTGCGCCATTGGTGGCGTCATCATTTCGTCCCTCGGCGTCAATCTCGTCGGGCTCATTGCCAGAGCGGTGCTCATGGCATAACTCAACACCGGAAAATTATGAAAACTATTATTGCAGAATTTGGCCGCTCGATCGTGGCAACGCTTTTTTTCGCCGTCATTTGCTGCGGCCTATATCCACTCGTTGTTTTTGGCATTGGTCGGACACTGTTTCCTCACCAGGCCTATGGCAGTCTTATGCTGGACAAAACCGGCGCCGTTCGCGGTTCGGAATTGCTCGGCCAAAATTTTACCAGCGATAAATATTTTCATCCCCGCCCGTCTGCGGCGGGAGCAAACGGCTACGACCCCACCGCTTCCAGCGGCAGCAATCTCGGGCCAACGTCATCCAATCTCGTCGCCAACATTACTGCCAACATCGCCGCTTATCGCTCCGATAACAACCTGCCCACGAATGCCCCCGTGCCCGCCGACGCCGTGACCGAATCCGGCAGCGGTCTGGATCCACACATCAGCCTGGCGAACGCCGAATTGCAACTCCCTCGCGTGGCCAAAGTCCGCGGCCTGAGCGAAGACCGCGTGCGTGAGTTTGTAAAGGAAAACACCAGCGGCCGCGACCTCGGCCTGTTCGGCGAACCGCGCGTGAACGTGATGACGTTGAACTTCGCGCTCGACCAGTTGCCGCAAAAATAGTTTCTTTCCGGCGTGGAACCGCCCGCCATTGAACGGTTGAAGCCGGAGGATTTTCTCCGGCTCATCGAGAAAAGCCGGCTGGGGAAATTGAAGATTTATCTCGGCCACGCCGCGGGTGTCGGCAAAACCTACGCGATGCTGGAGGAAGCGCATCGCCTCAAGAAGGCAGGAGTGGACGTGGTCATTGGCTGGGTGGAAACGCACGGGCGCACGGAAACCGAGGCGCTGCTAGAAGGCCTGGAAATCATTCCCCGCAAACCGGTGCCGCATGGCAACACCACGGTTGAAATCCTCGACGTGGACGCCATTTTCAAGCGGTATCCGACGGTTTGCATCATTGACGAACTGCCGTTCACGAACGTTGAAGGTCCGACCCACCCCAAGCGTTATCTTGAAGTGCATGATCTGTTGCTGGCGGGCATCAATGTCATCACCGCCATGAACATCCAGCACCTCGAAAGCCTGCACGACACTGTGTTGCACGCGACCGGCGTGGACGTGCGCGAGCGTGTGCCCGACCGCTTCGTGCTGGAGGCCGATCAGATTGTGAACATCGATTTGACCGCCGAGGAATTGCGCGAACGGCTGCGGCTGGGAAAGATTTATCCGGCCGATCGTGCCGCCGCCGCGCTGGAAAATTTTTTCACCGAGGACAACTTAAACGAGCTGCGCGAGCTGGCCCTGCGCGAAACCGCCGCCGCGCTGGACCAGCGCTCACGCCTGGGCGCCCGGCCGCAAACGGAGGTCAGCGAAAAGCTCGCCGTTTTCTTCAGCACCAATCCCGTCACGACGGCAAAGCTGCTGCGCACGGCATCGCGCATTGCCGGGCGGTTGAATCGCGAATGGATTGCCGTTTATGTGCGCCGAAAAAAAGAGGGCCCGGTGAACATTCCCTCGGATTTGCAGCGAAAGTTCATGCAGAACGTGCAGTTGGCAACGGAACTGGGCGGCCAGGTCACGGTTCTGGAAGGCGAAAATGTTTGCGAAGCGCTGTTGAAATTCTGCCGCGAAAACGACGTTCACCTCGTGGTGCTGGGCACAACGGAACGGCGCTGGTGGCAATTTACCCGCCCGAACGTTTTGAACTTTTTTCTACACCACGCGCCGGGCATCGACCTGCACATCGTCGATCCGAACAACTGAGGCGCGTTAAAAATCGTACGCCTCGCCGGGACGCAGCAAATGAAGGGTTTTTCCCGCGGCCCGGAATTTTTCGACGGCGATCGCATGATCAATCTTGATCGGCGGGAAGGTGTCGTAATGCACGCCGAGGATTTCCCGGCAGCGCACAAATTCGGCGGCCTTGACGGCATCGTCCGGTCCCATGGTGAAGTTGTCGCCGATGCACAGCGCGGCAAATTTCAGCGGTGTGGCTTCGCCAACCAGTTTCATATCCAGCGTCAACGCGGTGTCGCCGGAGTGGTAGAAATTTCCATCCGCGCTCTCGATCACGAAGCCGCCAGCGTTGCCGCCATTGGTGCCATCCGGCATGGTGCTGGAGTGGACGGCGTTGACGAGTTTGGCACGGCCAAAATCGAATTTGTAGCCACCCCCGTGATTCAGCGGATGCACGCTCGGCGCCCCTTGCTTTTCCAGCCACATGGCGACTTCAAAATTGGCGATGACGAGCGCGCCGGTGCGTTTGGCAATTTCCACCGTATCGCCGACGTGGTCATCGTGTCCGTGGGAGACGAGGATGAAATCCGCCGGCACCGATTTTACGTCAATGGCCTTTGCCAGGGCATTGCCGGAAATGAACGGGTCAAACAGCAGGGTTTTGCCACTGACAACGACCGAGAAACAGGCATGGCCGTAACAGGTGACCTTCATGCCGCCCCTCTGTTCAGGCCGCCGTGCTCATCTCCGGTTCCGACGAGTCCAGGAAGCCCTGCAGGTGACGCACACGCGTCGGGTGACGCAGCTTGCGCAACGCCTTGGCCTCAATCTGACGGATGCGTTCACGCGTGACGTTGTACATCTTGCCGATTTCCTCGAGGGTGCGCTCGTAGCCGTCGAGCAGGCCGAAACGCATTTCAAGAATCTTCCGCTCGCGCTCGGTCAGCGTCGTCAGCACGTCGCTCAGCTTTTCACGGAGCAGACTGTAGCTGGTGACTTCCGACGGGTTTTCCGCCGTCTTGTCCTCGATGAAATCACCGACGCTGACGTCGCCGTCATCGCCGACGGGCGCGTGGAGCGACACCGGCTGTTGCGCCATCTTGAGCAACGCGTGGATGCGGGCCACCGGCATGTGCATTTCATCGGCCAGTTCCTCCGGCGTGGGTTCGCGGCCCAGTTCCTGGGTGAGCTGTTTTTGCGCGCGCCAGAGCTTGTTCATGATTTCAATCATGTGCACCGGGATGCGGATGGTGCGCGCCTGATCGGCAATGCTGCGCGTTATGGCCTGGCGAATCCACCAGATGGCGTAGGTGGAAAATTTATAGCCGCGGCGGTACTCAAATTTTTCGACGCCCTTCATCAGGCCGATGTTACCTTCCTGGATCAAATCCAGGAACGACTGGCCCCGGTTGGTGTATTTCTTGGCGACGGAGACGACGAGACGCAAATTGGCCTCGGCCATATGCGTCTTGGCCTTGAGCCCGGCGTCGGCCGCCTTTTTCAAGTCGCCGAACGCCTTGGCAAACTCCTCGCGCGGCATCCGCACGAATTGTTCGAGGGTCTGGATTTTGACACGCTCGGTTTCCATGGCGGTCCGGCGTTCCGCCGTGGTCCGCAAACCCTCCAGGTCCCGGAGGTGCCGCAGGCTCGCCTGGAATTTTTCATGGACATTGCCCGCCACCACAATCATTTCCTCGACCACCTTCTGCTTGTAGAAAAATTTCTGGAAGGTCTCCTGCAATTTGGTGCCGAGTTTCTTCAGTTCCCGCTGCAGTCTTTCCTTGCGGCCTTTTTGCAGGGCCTTCTGCCAGGCAAAATATTTCGCATCCACCTTCTGGTCGAGGATGCGAACCTTTTTAATGAGCCGGCGGAGGTCGCGCAAATGCCCTTCGCGATTGGCAATCTTCTTGTCCACAATCACGCGATCAAACCGTTCCTTCGGGGGCTCGGATAAAAGTTTTTCCGCGATGGCGATATGTTCCTTGGCGGCGAAGCCGAGGCTGTAAACAATGCGCTTCATCTCGAGTTCGGCTTCCTCGATGCGCTTGCAAATCTCAACCTCCTGTTCGCGCGTCAGCAGCGGCACCTTGCCCATCTGATTCATGTACATCCGGACCGGATCGTCGAGAATTTCCAGACGTGAATCCTCGTCCTGCTCTTCCTGCTGTGCGGGTTCGGGCTGCTTGGCGCGTTCGGCCTCCGCCTGGTCCATGACAATTTCGACGTCCAGACTGCGTAGTTTGCTGAGCAACGCGTCGAGGTCTTCGGGACTGAGATTGTCCGGCAATACATCGTTGATATCGTCGTAAGTGATATAGCCGTGCTCCTGTGCCAGGTGCAGCAAGGTCTTGACCGTTTCGGTCAGATCCACCGTGGACTGGGTGGGAGCCGGAGCGGCCACCCCGCCGTTTTGCAGGCGCTTCTCCGCTTCGGCAATGGAACTGGCCGTATGCCGGTTTTTTCCATTGGCTTCCGGGGACTTGGAAATCTCGCGTCGCGAACTGCTGGCAATGACAAAACGGCGGCGTTCCGGAGTGGATTTTGCTCCGGCACCTCGTCTTACATCCCGGCGGCGGTTACGTCCCGCGCCGTTCGGCGGCGTTGTTTTTCGATTCAGCATAAGTAATCAGACCTGCATTAACCCGTTTTGGTTCAGTTAAATTTACAGAGTTTTCACCCCACGAGTTTGCGTCGCCTTTGCACAACTCTCACTCGCCCATAGAACTTCGGGAGACCTCGAACACCAGAAGACCGACGCGCCGCCACTCTAACTCCTTTTCCAGCATATTCAAGCAGAATCGTATTTTCAGAGGGAAGTCTTGAAAAGCCCTGTTTTGAGCCTTTCTCGTTAGCGGTTATAAATGCAAGAATCTATAAATTAACATCTTATGACGATTTCGATTGGGAGGCTACCACTGCGATATCCATGGCAATTTGGCGCTGTAACTCAGCCTTGGATGCAAATTTTTTCTCTTCGCGCAGTTTATCCCCAATTTCAACCTCCAATTCCCGATTATAAAGGTCGCCGTTAAAATTCAGCAAATGTGCTTCTGCATGAAGCGCTTGCGATCCAGACGAGACCGTTGGTCTCGAACCAATGTTTAAAGCGGCGCGATAGGCCTTTCCGTTCACAGCTACGTGCCCGGCGTAGACGCCCTTTGGGGGAAGCGCCAGACCGTCAACATCCAGATTTGCCGTCGGAAAGCCCAACTGCTCTCCCAAACGCTGACCTTTGATTACTCGACCCGAGATCGCATAAGGTCGCCCGATCATCTGACTGACGGTGTCCAGGTCACCCGCACGAATGAATTCGCGAATGCGCGTGCTACTCACGATTTGGCCATCCAGGGAGACGGCGGCAAGTCCGTGAACGGTGAAACCCATTTCGCCGCCGAGTTGTCTGAGCAACGGAACGTTGCCGCTGCGGTGGTGGCCGAAGACAAAATCCGCGCCGACGCAAAGGCTTTGAATGGGTCCCATCTCCCGCGTCAGGCTCCGGATAAATTCCTCGCCGGTCTGCCGGCTGAACGGTTCGTCAAAATGAATCAGCAACAGGGTATCCACCGCGCATGATTCGATCACCCGCAGTTTTTGCGGCAGCGAATAGATCAGCGGCGGCACGCGCGCCGGCGCAACGATGGTATTCGGATGCCGGTCGAAAGTGAGCACCAGCGCAAGGGCATCGTGTTGGCGCGCATCGGCGATGGTTTGCCGGATGATTTGCTGGTGGCCCAGGTGCACGCCGTCGAAAAAGCCGATGGCCAGACAGACCTTGCGCCCGCCGGCCTTCAATTCATTTGCAGCGCGAATAATTTTCATGACTGTGCCAGTTTCAGGAACGGAAACACTCTTTTTTCCAGTTCCACCGCCGTCAATTTCAAAACCTCGGCCAGCGGCAGGGCGTCGGCCACGTCAAACTTTCCGGACGTGATGCGGCGGAGTGCCGCGAGGTGCGCGCCGCAGCCGGCCTTCTGGCCAAGTTCATGCGCGATGCTGCGAACATAAGTGCCTTTGGTGCAGGCAATACGAAACCGGCCCAGCGGTTCATCATAATCCGTAAACCGGAAATTATAAATATGAACCAGCCGCGGCTCACGCACGATTTCAATACCTTTACGTGCCAGTTTGTAAAGCGGTACGCCTTGTTTTTTTATGGCGGAAACCATGGGCGGTATTTGCATCAGGTCGCCAATGAAGGTGGCGGCCGCTTCATTCAATTGATCCAGTTTCAGCGGCGGAACGGGCCTGGTTTCCGTGATCTCACCATCGGCGTCGTAACTGTCCGTCGCCTCCCCGAATTTGACCGTGCCTTCATAGACCTTGTCGTCGCCCATCAATTTTTCCGAGAGCTTGGTGCCGCGGCCCAGCACGATCACGAGCAGGCCGGTGGCGTTGGGATCCAGCGTGCCGCAATGGCCGACCTTTTTGATGCCGAACTGGCGGCGGATGGCGTCCACCACGTCGTGCGACGTGGGGCCGGCGGGCTTGTCAACGAGGATGGCGCCGTCGAGCGGAGAGAACTCTTGCATGCGCAATCACCTGGCGGAATTCAGCGCGCGTTTGACGGCGGCGATGACACGGCGTTGGACGGAAAGCGGCTTGCCGGGAATACGGGCGCCGGCCGCTGCCGGATGGCCACCACCGCCGAATTGCCCCGCAATATCGCTCACATTCACCCTGTCGCTTTTGGAGCGCAGGCTGATGCGCGTCAATTCCGGTTCAATTTCCTCAAAGACGCAGGCGACCACCACCGGCTCAATGTCGCGGATGTGGTCAATGAGCCCTTCGGTGTCGTTGCTTTCGGCGCCGGTCCGGGTGAAATCGGCTTTTTTGAGCCAGAACCAGGCGATATGGTCGTTGTGGGTCAGCCGGAACCGGCTGTAAACATGTTTGAGCAGCCGGGCGCGCGACAACGGATACGATCGATAAACCTCATCGCAAATTTTGGCAAGGTTCGCGCCGCGCGTGACCAGTTCCGCGCCGACGTGAAACGTGCCGGGCCGGGTGGTGGGGTATTGAAATGAGCCGGTATCGGTGGAAATGGCGGTGAAGAGACAATCCGCGATGGGCCGGGTGATGGGCCAGCGCGCCACTTTGACCAGTCGATAAATCAATTCACCACAGGAAGGCTCGCGCGCAGAAACCCAGTTGATATCGCCATAGCGCGGGTTGCTTTCATGATGGTCAATGTTGATGAGGATTTTTCTCTGGCTGATGCACGGAACCACCTTGCCCAGGCGCTCAAAACTCGCGCAATCCGTGGCGATGACGCAGTCGAACCTCAAGCCGCGTTTGGGTTTTTGAAACAATCCGTCGCTGTTGAGAAACTTATATTTCTGCGGGACGCCATCCTCGTTCCAGCAGGCCACTTTCTTGCCTTCGTTTTGCAAGGCCAGCGCGAGACCGAGTTGCGAGCCGACACAATCGCCGTCGGGCCGGATATGCCCCGCAATACAGAAGGTTTTGCTTTGGCGGACGGCGTCCAGAATGCGGTCAATGATTTGGGGATAACTTTTCACGATTTAATCGTTCTCGTCATCCGCGGTGGTCTTTTCCAGTTCTTCAATGATTTGCAGCACGCGGTTGCCGCGCACAATGGAATCGTCAAACGCAAATTTCAATTTGGGCGTGTATTTCAAGACGATGTCGCGGGCGACCAACCCCTGGATGCGGACCCGATGCTCGTTGAGCATCTGGAAACCGCGCTTCTGCTGGTCGGGATTGCCGAGGATGCTGATGAACACGGTGGCCGACTTGAGATCGCCGGCCACGTCCACGTCGTTGACCGAAATCAGGCCGCATTCGCTCACGTGAAATTCGCGGCGGATGGCTTCGCCAATTTCACGTTTCAACAGTTCGCGTACGCGCTGGAGTCGGAGGGAAGGCATGGGGGGGCGGGGCTAGCGTCTGGCGTCAGGCGTCCGGGGCCGGGGTTGTGCGTCCCGCCCTTTCCCCGAACCCGGAGCCGGAACCTTGGGGCCTGATTTCATAGTTTTGCCGCCATTTTCTCGATGGAATAGCTCTCAATCACGTCGCCAACCTGGAAATCGCTGTAGCCTTCGATGCGGATGCCGCATTCCATCCCCGCGCGGACCTCGCTGACTTCATCTTGAAAGCGGCGAAGCGACTGCGTGACGCCCTCGTATATCACGTCCTTGCGCCGGCGCAACCGGACCTTGCCTTTGACGATGCGGCCACTGGCGACCATGCAGCCGGCCACGGGCGCGCCTTTGGACAATTCAAAGATCTGCCGCACTTCCGCCGAACCGATGATGTTTTCCTTGACGACCGGTTCCAGCAGTCCGGCCATGGCTTCTTTGACCTCGTCAATCAACTCATAAATGATGGCGTAGAGCTTGATCTGCACACTCTCGTGCTTGGCTTTTTCGGCGGCGGTGCTGTCCACCCGCGTATGAAAACCAAGAATCACGGCATTCGACGCGGAAGCCAGGGCCACGTCGTTTTCGGTGATCGTGCCGACGTCGCTGTGAATGATTTCGAGCGAAACTTTTTCCGCCTCGATTTTTTTGAGCGCGTCGACGATTGCCTCGACGGAGCCTTGCGTGTCGGCCTTGACGACGACTTTGAGTACCTTGCTTTGTTCCGCGGCGAGCGTGGCGAAAAGGTTTTCGAGCGTGACTTTTTTGTCCTCCTGGCCTTCGGCCCGGGCCTCCAGAAAGCGCTGCTCGGCCAGTTCGCGTGCCGCCTTTTCATCTTCGACCACGCTGAATTCCAGTCCCGCGTCCGGCACGCCGTTCAAGCCCAGCACCCTCACCGCGACCGAGGGGCCGGCTTCCTTGAGCCGATTGCCTTCTTCGCTGATCAACGCGCGTACCCGGCCGTAAAACTCGCCGCACAAAATAATGTCGCCGACACGCAGCGTGCCTTTGCGCACCAGCACCGTCGCGGTCGGGCCGCCCGGTTCGACGCCGGATTCAATCACATTGCCCTTGGCGCGGCGGTTGGGATTGGCCTTCAACTCGAGTAATTCGGCCTGCAACAAAATCATTTCCAGCAGCCGGTCGATCCCCTGCTTGGTCAGCCCGGAAACATCCGCGAAAATCGTGTCGCCACCCCAGTCGTCGGGTACCAACCCCTTGTCCTGCAACTGCTGGCGGACCTTCAACGGATTCGCGTTCGGATGATCAATCTTGTTGACGGCGACCAGAATGGGAACTTTGGCCGCCTTGGCGTGGTTGAGGGCTTCGATCGTTTGCGGCATGACGCCGTCATTGGCGGCGACCACCAGCACGACGAGGTCCGTGACATTGGCGCCGCGGGCGCGCATGGAACTGAACGCCGCGTGGCCGGGCGTGTCCAGGAACGTGATTTGAGCCAGTTCGTTTTTGCGCTCCGGGTGCGGCACGGAAATGGTGTAAGCGCCGATATGCTGGGTGATGCCGCCGGCCTCGCCCGCCGCGACGTTGGCCTTGCGGATGACATCGAGCAGGGTGGTCTTGCCGTGGTCCACGTGTCCCATGATGGTTACGACCGGCGCGCGCGGTTTGAGTTCCTCCGGCTTGTCCTCGACGTCAAGTTCGACCTTCTTGATGGGCGCGTGGACCGCGCCGCCGCCGCGTTCGCGCTTTTCCACTTCGAAACGGAACCCGTATTTCGCGCAAAGCTGCTGTGCAATCTTTTCGTCAATCGCCTGGTTGACATTGGCGAAGACGCCCAACTCCATCAGATCGGCGATGATTTTGAACGGTTTTTGCTTCAGCTGGACGGCCAGTTCGCGCACGACAATCGGGGGTTTGATGACAATGACCTCACCGGTCTCCGGGGCGACAAATTTGGGTAAGAGCGCAGCGGCGGGTTTCGCCGGTTCACGGGGTGGCGGTGCGGTTGGGCGGCCGCCCGACGAACGTTGAAAGGGATGTCTCGAATCGGTTCTGGGTGATCCACCCTGACGCGACGGCGGAAGTTTGACCGAACCGGTCCGATCGGCCTTGTCGCCGGTCCGCAGCTGGGGACGGGTCGGCAATTGAATGAACCCGACTTTGTCGCCGAGTTTTGGTCCGGCCGGTTTGGGCGGTGGGGGCGGGGTTTCAACGACCGGCGGCACCGCGTCGACCTTCACCGGTTCGGCTTTGACTTCGGGTTTTGGCTCCGGCGGCGGCGCGGTGATGAGGACAATTTTTTCCTCAACCGGTGCGGGTTTGGGTTTTTCCACGACGGGTGGCGGCGCAAATTTGGCGGCCAGGTCGGGATGTTCCTTGAACAGCTCCTCTTCGAGGAACTGGGCGCTGATCTTGTCAAGCGAGCTGGAGGGGACTTTCGCGGCGGCAATGCCCAGCGCTTTGGCCTTGGCGAGAATCGTCTTGTTCTCCAGACCGAGCTTTTTCGAGATGTCGTAAATCCGAACGGGCATAAATTTTCACCATGGCCGACCGAAATGTGCAAATCGCCTTCATGGCTCAAAGCACGGAAACACTTGTTTCGGTCCGCGTCATAAATCTCAACTGTTTACCCCGACCCCCGGGTCGGGATTTACCGGTGCTTCACCGACTTTCAAGGTGCGGCGCTCCGCTTCGGCGCGCGCCGCCTTCAATATCTCCGCCGCGTGTTCGCCAATCTGGGGAATGCTGCCCAAATCAGCTTCATCCGCCTGCAACAAATCCTCGAGCCGGGTCAGACCGGCATGGACCAGTGCGTCGGCTTGTTCGCGCGAAATCCCCGGAATCGCCGCCAGCAATTCGACGGCCTCGGCGACCTTTTCCTCGAAGCCCTTGGTGACAACCACTTCCGCGTCGATGTCCACTTCCCAGCCCGTCAGCTTGGCCGTCAGCCGCGCGTTTTGTCCGCGCTTGCCGATGGCCAGGGACAGCTGGTCCTCGCTGACCAGGATTTTTACCCGCTTGCCGGCTTCATCAATTTCAAAATTCTTGAGCTTGGCGGGCGCGAGCGCGTTGGTGATGAACGTGCGCACGTCCGGCGACCATGGAATGACATCCACCTTCTCGTTGTTGAGCTCGCGGACGATGTTTTTCACGCGTTGCCCGCGCATGCCGACGCAGGCGCCGACAGGGTCCACTTTGCTGTCGCGGGAATAGACCGCCATCTTGGTGCGGAACCCCGGTTCGCGCGCAATCCCTTTGATCTCAATCGTGCCGTCGTTGATTTCGGACACTTCGAGTTGGAACAGCTTGATGACAAACCGCGGGTCGGCGCGGGACAGGATGATTTCCGGCCCGTGCGGTCCCTGTTCGACGGCCTTGACGTAGCAACGAATGCGTTCACCGACCTGATATTCCTCCGTGGGCACGCGCTCGCGGTTGGGCAGCAGGGCTTCGTATTTGCCGAGGTCCAAAATCACGTCCGAACGCTCAAACCGCCGGACGGTGCCGCTGATGATGTCGCCCACCCGGTCCTTGAACTCGGTAAAAATCAGCGCCTTTTCGGCCTGGCGGATTTTCTGCATGAGCGCCTGTTTGGCATATTGCGAGGCGATGCGGCCAAAACCGGTGGGGGTCACTTCTTTTTCAACCTCATCGCCGACTTGCGCATCGGGCTTGATCCGCCGGGCGTCAAATACGGAAATCTGGTCGTGCTGCGAAATGACGCGGTCGGAGACGACGAGCTTGGCGAAGGCCTTGATGTCCCCGTTTTTCTGGTCGATCTCGACGCGCAATTCCCGCGCCGGGCCGACCGCCTTTTTGGCGGCGGACAGCAAGGCATCCTGGACAGCGCCGACCAGGACATCACGGTTGATGCCCTTTTCGCGCTCCCAAAATTCCAAAACCGCTAGAAAATCAGCGTTCATACACTCGACACGGCATTCCCACGCAGGGAACAAAAAAGTCGGTAGATATTATCTTCCGACTTTCGCACGCTGGCTGAGCCAGCAAACTTTACCGCTCTTGAACTAAAAGTTTAGTTTTTTACCCGGGAGCCGTCAAGTGCAAAGGAGCCCGCGTAAAATCAGGGTAAAATTGAGTTGGTACGCGAAAAATTGCCAACGAGGAGACAATCTGTCTGACAACCGACAACGCCAGCGATTTGAACGGGTCGGCCAATCAGTGGTTTCGCATAATTCTCATTATTTCCACATCGAAATCCGCCCGACCTGCCGATCCGTCTGCGCACTCAGTGAGCAGAATCTGTTTCTGACATGAACGAAGGGGGTGCGTCAAGCGGGTGGCTGCCCCAGTTGGTATCCGGAGTGGCGGCCAACGTGTAGATGAGCTTGCCGCCACGCGCAATATCCCGGAAGCGTATCCATGGCTTGTTCCAGGTCCGACCATTCACGGTCAGACTCTGGACGTAGGGGGCGTTGTCCGCGGCGCCGCGGCCCAGGATCGTGATTTCACCGCTCTGTAAATGGAGTGTGGCTGTTTGAAACAAGGGGCTGCCCAACACCAGCACATCGGATCCCGGCAGCTCGGGATACATACCCAGGGCGCCGAAGACATACCATGACGACATTTCGCCCAGGTCATCGTTACCGGGATACCCATAAGGGGCGGATGAAAAAAGTTGAGTCATCGCCTGGCGAACTACTTTTTGCGTTTCGTAAGGCCGTCCCCAAAAGCAATATTCCCAGGGCGTTTCGAGACAAGGTTCATTGCCCAGGTAGGCATACTTGGAATCGGTGCCGTCGTTAAGCCGGGTGAAGAAAACGTCGAGCCGTTTGGCGGCAAGCTCCGGGCTGCCCATCATCGCCGCAAGGCCCTTCAGGTTAAAGGGTACCATCCAGACATACTGCGCCGCAGTTCCCTCCACGTATGCCTGATCACCGTCATAGCGTTCAACGTCGTCCCCAAAGCCGGGTGCCCAGGAATCATCCCGCCGCCGCATTTGCAGATAGCCGGTCTCCGCATTGAAATGATTGGTCCAGTTCTGTGCGTGGCGCAGGAGCATGGCGCTATCGACCGTGTCGCCTAGTGCCCGGGCGAATTGCGACAACGCAAAGTCGGCGGAGTCGTATTCCAAGGTCATGGAAACGTTGCCGTAGCCGCCCGGTTGATGTTCCGGCACGTAACCCAGTTTCAGATAATCCGCCAGCGCGTCGCGTTCATGGGTGCCGGTGCGCGGTGCCCAGACCGAGGGGTCGGTCGCCGCCCGAACCAGCCCGGCCAGCGCCGCTTGGGCATCAAAATCGGTCACCCCGAATGCATAAAAGTCAGCGATGATCGGCGCCGCCGGGTCACCCATCATGACGCCGCTGTCTTCGTTCGGCACACCCCATCGGGGGAAGGTGCCGCCCTGCTGGTAATCCACCAGCAGTGATTGCGCCATGTCGCCGGCGCGCCGGGGCACCAACATGGCCAGCAATTGGCTTTCGCTGCGATAAATGTCCCAGCCTGAAAAATTGGCGTATTGCACGCGGTGATTCACGGTGCGATGAACCTGGCCGTCATAACCCCTATATTCGTCGTTTACGTCCGAACAAACAGTGGGGCCGAGCAGGACGCGGTAGAGCATGGAATAAAACGTCTCCAACTCGGCCGTCGTGCCGCCGCTGACTTGGATCCGGTTCAAATCCAGATTCCAAGCGTCCCGGGCGGCCGCGGCCGCCTTGTCGAAATCCTCCGATGAAAACGCGGACAGCGGATTTTTCGCCTCCAGATTGGCCCGGGCATTGGCGACGCTGACATAGGAAATCGCCACTTTGACCAATACCGTCCGCTCTTTTGGCGGATTAAAGCTCACGAACGCGCCGGAGGCCTGTCCTTCCCCATTCGTGCCACCGCCGTCCAAGGTGGCTCCGCTCCAGGTGCCATAACCGGCAAAGGGTTGATTGAAGATCGCGCAGAAAAATGTCGTGCCCTCGTCCGGGCCGCCGCAGAAATGGCCGCCAACAGCCCAGCCGGTGATTTCGTGTTGGTCAGGGTGGATTTGAATGGCCGACCGTTTGGTGCCGTTCACCGCGCTGGCAGCGTTGATCATCATCGTGGCCGGGTCGCCGGCCGGGTAGGTGAACCGGCCAAAACCACTCCGCTCCGTCGCCGTCAATTCCACCTTGATGCCATTGCCCAGGGTCACGGCATAACAGCCGGGTTGGGCCGTTTCCGCGCCATGGGAGAACGGCGTAAGATAAGCCGCGCGCTGGGCGTCGGGCGTGACAGCCAGCGCGCCCAAAACCGGCATGAACGCAAAATTCCCGCCGTACGTGCATCCCGCACCGCTGAGGTGATCCAAACTGAAACCGCGGATGCTTGAATCCTCATACGCATAACCGCCGCAATGATTGCCCGCTCCAGTGTCCGGACTCCACTGGATCATCCCGAAGGGCGCCGTGGCACCGGGGTAGACGTCGCCGTCCGCGGCGGTGCCGCACATCGGCTTGACGAATTGCGTCAAATTTTGAATGGCGTACTTGGGCGCAGGCAGGGTGGTGCGGCCCAACCTGGAGCCGCCCGATCCCGCGTTTGGCTGCTGCACGCACGAGAGGGTGAAGCACGCGAGCAGGGCAATGAAGCAGAACGTCGCGGGCATGAGTTTCAGGGCATTCGCGTTCAGCCCCTGAAGGCGCTCAAAACCAGGCACGCGACGCAAAATTATTTTGAGATTCATAATGGTTGCCTGCACAATGCCGGAACTTGCCTGATTGTCACGTCCGTTTTCCGGCAACCGGCGCCACCGTCAATTACTTTGAACCTGACCCGCTCTTCAAGCGAGGTTTTGGCGGGACAAAAACGTTCACCCAACGGGTGACGCGAGGATTCAAACCAACGCCCGGCACTGGCGCTTGCCCATTTTTGCAAGCCGCCCTCCGTGGCGGTTGAATCATGGGCCGGCCGGCCGCGGCGGGGCTTGAAAGCTCTTCCACATTCCCGGCGGCAACAGGCCGAGAATAATCAACGCCACCTGGCTCAGGACAAAGGCCAGCAGCCACCGGAAGGCTGCGTCCGTGAAACCGTAACTGTGCAACCCAATGCCAAGCATATTGACGCCGAACCACGACCAACTTGTGACAATGTTGCCGCCGATGACGCAAACCGCCAGACCGCGCTCACGAATCATTCCGCCCCAGCGCAAATGCAAAATCAACGCGTTCCACAAAACGATGATGAGTGCGCCATTTTCCTTCGGGTCCCAGCCCCAAAACCGGCCCCACGATTGGTCCGCCCAAATGCCGCCGAGCACCGTGCCGACAAAACTGAACAGCGTGGCAAAACAGACAATCCCGTAAATCATTCGCGCCAGCGATTTGCCGGTCACCGGGTCCAGGGTTTTGGTGAACACCCCGCGCAGAATGTAAATCAATCCAAGAAAACCCGCCACAAACGTGCTCGCGTAACCGAGGGTGACGACCACAACGTGCGTTGCCAGCCAGAAATTCGTGTCCAGAACCGCGCGCATCATTTCCATCGTGTCACCGTCCACCGCGAGGTTTTGGGCGATGACGAGCGTGACAAACCCCATGCCCGCCGAGACGACCGCGCCGATTCCGTTCCGGTGAAATTTTTCCAGAACGAGTCCGAGCACGACCGCGCCCCAGCCGATGAAAATCGCCGACGAATACAGATTCGTAACCGGCGGACGGCCCTGGAGCACGATGCGGTAAATCAAGCCCGTCGTGTGAATCAACAGCCCCAGGGCAATCAACCAGACAGCGGAACGGCGCAGTGTTTCCGACAAATTGAACCACGAAAGAAACGCGAGCAACCCGGCCAGAACGTAAATAATCATCGCATTGTAAAACGGCTGCATCTGGTTGAAGAAAACCTCCGCGCGCGATTTTGCCAATGCCCGGGAAAAGGTTGGAACGAGCGATGCGAGGTAATCCGCCAGCGCGGAATTAAAACCGGCAACGTTTCCGTTTTTGAACGCGTCGGCCATGGCCGCGTATTTTTCAACCGCCGGGGGAATGGTTTTGCTTTTCACGGCGTCCAGCACCGCCGTTCCCACGCGCCGCCAGTCGCCGGTGGCGGTTGCCGGTGGCACGACCAGCGGCGGGCCGAGCCGGGACATATCGTCGAACGCTTGCAGGTCGCCGGCAAATTCATTGAAGACGGTCTGGTCGTACTTCTGCCCCGCCTGCTGCGCGTGAACGGCGGCGATGCCCGCCGGAATCAGATTCTCGTAATCGGCCAGTTCCTGTTTCCAATTCTGCGCATCCTGCGGCTGAAGCGTGTTTTGGAGCTGCTCGTAGAGCAGCAGCCGTTCGAAGACCTTGCTGACGGCGCGCTCGTAGGCGGTGCGCCCGGCGGACTCGATTTTCTGGACACGTTCGTTTTCCCGGTTGAGCGCGTCGAACGACGGCGCGATTTGGTTCCATGAATAATGCTCGCCGTCCTGCTGCTGCGTGAGGTTTCGTTCCGGCAATTTCAGGAACGTGATCAAATCGGGATTGTCCACGCGGAACACCGGCCACGCATCGGCGACTTGCGGATTCATCATCACGTTCGCGAGCCATTCCGTTGCGGAAATGATTTTCGGTTTTTCGTCCCAGCCTTTCCACGGTTCCAGATTGAGCGTTTGGGTCTGACGGATTTGCAACAGCGAATTGCGCGCGAGCGAATCCATCGGCTTCAATCGTCCGTCAAAAACCACCGGCAACCTTCCAAATTCGTTGAAGGCGAAACCCCGGTCCTGGGACGGCCGTAACTGGCCGAAGAACCACAGCGCCATGACGGACATCAACAGCGGCGGAAACCATTTTTGGAAATGCCTTTTCATTTCGCCTTTCGATTTGAAACAAATCCGACGAGGTGAAACATAAATTGCGTCACCAGCCCCGCGGCAACCATCGCGCATCCGATGTAAGGCGTCAACCAGCTGGGATTATGAACGATTTGCAGCACCGAGGAGGGCGCCACGCCGGCCTGCTGCGCGGCTTCGCCCGCAGTCATTTGATACTGGTAAAACGTCAGCCCGGCGTAACGCAACGGATGGTTCATGTAAATGTCCACCTCACGGTTTTCGCCGGTTTGCGGATTTCGCAGCTGCACGTGACTGCGAAAATCCTTCGGAATGTCCGTGCCTTCATAAACCGTGTGTGTTGCCTTCAACAATTCCATCGAAAAGGGAAAATAAATCCGCTGCGGCCGCAGCTCGAACGTGAATTTTTTCCCGCCAGCGAATACAAATTGCGGCTGCGTCAGGTCGCTGACGATTTTCTGCGCGATGTCCGCGCCCAATTGCTGCTCGTAACCTTGCCGCAACGCCGTAATCATCGTGTCGTCCGCCGCCCAATCGGAAACCACCCAGTCGCCCAGCGAGCCATTGTCGCCGACAATTTCAATTTCGGCCGTCGGCACGTTTTTGTCATCCATCGTCTTCGCCTCCGCCACGGGATGAAAATCAAAATTCAGCGCGAGGCCATGGGTCGCCAGCGGCGGGGCGTTCTGTATCATTGGCGCGCGGAACTGCGGCTCGGAATTTTTCCAATAATCTTTCACGCGGATGGTGAACGGCAGGTTTCGGCTTTGAATTTCACCCCCGCGCGAGAGTGATTTTCCGGAAATGGCGACGACTTGTTCGCTGCTTGAGCCGTCGTCGCTCACGAAAACCAGTTCGTAATTGCCCGGGCTTTCCGCATACGATTTGGTCTGACCTTCGGTAAAGCTGATTTGCGATTCATGCGCGAGCATGTCGGTCGTCAACTGGCCGACGAGCAGCAAGATGACGCCGGCGTGCGCCAGTTGAATTCCGATTTTTCCGACCGAGAATTGGAAACGGTAGATGTGCGCGGCAACCAGGTTGAGCAGCAACGTTACGCCGATAAGATAACCACCGGGCAAAATGAGCGGCAGCCTGGTGCCAAACACCGGGATGCCCGTGAACTGCAACGGGTGCAGCGAGAGGCCGACGAACACGGATTTAAAAAAGCGCGTCTGCGCCTGATAAAGGCCCTCGTCCACCTGCGCGAGCGTGCCGAGGAACACGAGAATGATGGCAAACGCCAGCAACACAACCGTGAGCCGCAGCGACGCGAGGATTTTGACCAGCCGGTCAGCGAGCGTTCGCATAATTTGCCGACTGGATGAATTTTGTGAAGGCGTCCTTCTGCTGCGCCACGATGGATTCGTCGCCCATCAATTTGTAAAACCAGGTCTGGCCATTTTGCGGGACGATGACGCCGACAAGCCGCGTCGGGGTTCCGGTTTTCGAATCCGTGCCGGTCAAATCCACCAGCGTCGCCTGGCCGCCCGGTACGTCCACCGATTGCGTCATTTGCGGCAGATCATTTTCCGCGACCGGACTCAAACCAAGTTGCCCGCGCCAGCGATTCACATTCGGGAGCAGACCACCACCTTCACCACCCAGCTCGGCCACGTTCACGTCGGCTTTCTTCCCGTTCGCGCCGGAAATTGAAAATTCGGCCAGCAGAAATTGTGACGGCGGCAACGGCTGCCAGCCGGATGGAATTGTCCAAATGGAACCGGCATTTTGATTTTCGGTTTGCGGTGCGGGCGCGGCGGCCATTGCCGCCGGCGCGTTTTCCACGAATGAAATGGATTTTAAAAATTGGATGAAGTTGTCCTTTTGTGAAGTGACGACCGCGTCTTCGCCGGTCATTTTGAAGAACCAGCTCATCGGGCCGCGCGTCAGCACCGCCACCAGAATCCGCTGGCGGGCATTTCCAACCACCGGCTGGCCGCTCTCGAAGTCAAACAAGCGGCCTGGTTCCGCGCCGATGGCGACCGGCTCGGCCTGCTTGACGGCATCCGGGTCGGACGTGGCGGGTAATTGCACCTGCGCGCGCCACATATTGATCAGTTCCAAATCGCGCCCGACGATGGGCAGCGGGATGACCGACACATCCGCAGATTCTCCGTTCGGGCCGGGGGCGGTGAAACTGGCGACGCGCATTTCGGCCAGCGGCTGTACCTGCCAGCCGGTGGGCAATTGATACTTCAATTGCGGCAGGGACATCGCGGTGGCGGGCAGTGGAGCCGGTTCCGGCATCGCCGCGGGCGCGGGTTGCGACGGCGGGGAATTTTCCTTCGGGACATTGTAGACCGTGGCCTCGTCGCGTTTGCAGCCCGCAAAGGTTGAAATTAAAATGACGCCCACCGCGCAGCGCATCCACTGGAGCCGATTGATTTGAGATATAAAATTCATCGTCCGGTTTAGTTTACAGGAACAGGCGAAAGCCGCCCGCCGTTCATTGGCTTTTACCAACCGTAATTTGCCATTATTAGAACAAAATCCGGGCGATGGCAAATCGCAAAACTCTGATTCAAAGTGCTCCCGTGTGGCACATGGCGCAGGCAGGGTCGGTGTAAACCGAATCAATGTGAAAGAAGTCATCGCCGGCCGCGTTGAGTTGTTCCAATTGCTGGCCGCTGCCCTGGGCCAGAATCACGTGACACAGGTTGCAACTGGCGGAAATCACCTGCTTGCCGTCGTCCGTCGTATGATTGCCATCGTGGCAACGGAAGCAGCCGGCGGAGATCTTATGGCCGATGTTGTCCGGATGAACGCGCCAGTCGGTCTGCATTTCCGGGAAGAAATTCTCCTGGTAAATCCGCTGGGCTTCGGCCACGGCTGCGCCGGCACCGGCCAGGTCGGGATAACTGGCGTGCAGGCCGGCGGCGATTTTTTGCAGGGCTTCGTCCGTGGTTTTGTACGGCTGAATGAGCACGGCCACCACATTGGATTTCATCCAGGGAACCGATGGGTCCAGCAAACCGTCATGGAGGGCGGTGTCCACCGCTTCATCGGGGGATAGAAAACGATGCGAAGGCCGGGTGTGGCAGTCCAGACAATCCATGGTCCGGGTCGGGTATTTGTCCGGATCACCGTGAAAACTTTTGTCCCGGAACACCGTGGTGGTTCCTTTGGCCACGTCGGTCACGCGCACCCACGGAATCACCTGCCGCTGCGGGTCGGTGGCCATGTATTCCACCTTGAAATTCCGGCTGACATGCCAATGGATGCCGCTCATGGAACCGTCCGGTTTGCCGCCGCCGACTTTCAGCTCCAGGCGCACGGCAAACGGCGTGTTTGTTTCATCGGATAAATAGTGGTAATCGGTCCGGTCGATGTCGCCGATAAACCTCTGGGGCCAGTGGCATTGTTCGCAGGTCTCCCGCGCCGGGCGCATATTACCTAGCGGTGTCTGGATCGGACGGGGAAAGCGATCCAGCGCCACGTCGAACAGCTGGTGAACGCCATTGAGTTTGGACCGCACATACCAGTCCGCGCCGGGACCGACATGACATTCGACGCAGGCCACCCGGGCGTGGGGCGACTGCAGATAAGTGGTGTACTCCGGCTTCATGGGGACGTGGCAGGTCGCGCCGCAAAATTGGATCGAGTCGGTGTATTCATAGGTTTGATAACTGCCGATGGCGGAGCACAGGAGAAACACCATCGCTCCGGCGATGAAAGCGACCAGCAATTTCCGGTCGCGCGGGAGGGTCAGATTGACCACCAGCGACCAGGCCCCCGGTTTTTCCCGGCGTTGCATCCACAGCCCGGCAAGGATCAACCCCAGCCCAAGGAAGAAGAAGATGGGCGCCAGAACGTAGACCAGAATCCCCATATACGGATTGCTGCGGGGAAGGAACAATTCCGTGGCAAAGAGGAACAGGCAGGAAAATACACTGCCGGCCGCAATCACAACCCCGCCCAGGCTGAGCCAGTTCTTAAACAGGCCCCTGGGTTGGCGTGGCTTTGAATTTTCTTTTTCTGACATAACGGACTAGGTGAAGCGTGGCGACACTTCAACTTCGAACCCCGGCACGCCTGATTGGCCGTGGCGGCCGGGTTTGATTTTACGGCTGATGGGCCGGAACTGAAAGGGCACCTTAGGGCGCCGATTTAAAAGACCGGACGTGTGTCACCAGGGCCGTGATGTCGTCGTCGCCGAGTTTCGCGGCGAACGCCTTCATTTTGGTCTGACCATTGTCAGTGACACCTTCCTTGATGGCCTTGGCGGCCTGATCGTCAGTGAAGGACGCCTGAACTTTGGCATCGGTCAGGTCCTTGATTCCCAGCCTGCGCCCCATCATCGTCTGGCCTTTGCCGTCCTTTCCGTGGCAGGCGGCGCAGTTCAGGTTCCAATTGGCAGTGACATCGCCGGCCGCGGCGGACCCGCACAACGCACCTCCCAACAGGAAGGCAATGGCGGTTGTTTTTAAGAATGGTTTTGCTTTCATTTTCATAATGTCTTTACTAAGAAGCTGCATGCTGCTTTGCCAATTCCCGTATGGCCATGGCCGCCCCCCTGGGCCGCCAGCCGTTCATCGTTGCTCCATCCAGCTTCATCACACTTGCAATCTAAGGAGGAACCCGAAACGCGCCACCCTTCGATTGCTCTTTACTACACAAAAATTGGTTGAAGACTTACAATAAATGTTATTTTGTAACATAATTCAATCACTTAAATTAATTATAACAGCGGGCAGGGCGGCCGGGGTTGCCGGTTGCCGATTCGTATGAAAAACCATTCAGGCAATCCATGAAAACGGCTCACCGGACCCCGGTTGGAAGGGTTTTGCTGGAGGCGGCGCTCGTGGCCGTCTTTGGCGCTGCTTTCGCGTTTGCCGCCAATCGGATTTCGCCCCGGGGTCTGGCGCTCGCCCGGGACTATTTTCCCACTGGAACCAACGAGGTGGTGCCGACGGCCGCCATCATCATCCCCGTGGGTGAACCGCCGGGCGTAAATCCCGCGGCGCGGTCTTTCGTGCAACTTCCCGCTACGCCGACGCAGGGAAGGGGATGGCAATTGATCGACGATCGCCAGGCGGTACAGCTCCTGCACGACTCGCATTTGAGGCCGGGCGCCATTGTGTTCATTGATGCCCGGGACGAGGAACATTACCTCGGGGGCCACGTTCCGGGGGCTTATGAATTTGATCCTTATTATCCGGAAAAATATTTTCCCGCCGTCCTGCCGGTTTGCCGGGCGGCGGAACAAATCGTGGTTTATTGCAACGGCGGCGATTGCGATGACAGCCAGAAGGCGGCCCTTTTGCTTCGGGACATGGGGCTTACCAACCAGAAAATATTCGTTTATGGGGGTGGCATCACCGAATGGACCACCAACCACCAGCCGGTGGAAACCGGCGCGCGCAACAGCGGCAACGTGAACATCACCATTCAATGACCAACCATCAACCATCCTGGAAGCGTGCCGGAGTGAACCTGTTCACCGTGCTGGCCCGCTGGTCGTTGGGCGCGGCTTTTCTTTGCCTGGGGTTGACCAAGGCACTGCACCCGGTCGATTTTCTAAAACTGTTGCGACAGTACGACCTGACCCAGCATGCCATGCTTTTGAACGCTCTGGCCGGGGCGTTGCCCTGGTTTGAAATGTTTTGTGGACTGCTGCTGCTGGCCGGCATCGCTGTCCGCGGGACGGCGTTGACTCTGGTGTTGCTGCTGGTGCCGTTCACCCTTTTGGTGTGGCATCGTGCCCTGCTCCTGCAAACGGCTCAAAACCTTCCCTTTTGTGCGGTCAGCTTTGATTGTGGCTGCGGCGCCGGCAAGGCATTCGTCTGCCGCAAACTGTCGGAAAACCTTGTTCTGTTGGGGTTGTCCGTCTGGCTGCTTTGGGGGCGCGGCCGCCAGTTCAGCCTGCGTTTCAGTCTGATAAAACCGCCGGCGCCCTAGCCCCGCCATCAACTCACGGCCATGCCCAGGAGGAATTCGATATTGCTCTTGGTCTTCTTGAGCTTGCCCAGCAGCAATTCCATCGCCTCGACGGGCGGCACGCCGGTGAGCGCGCGCCGCAACAGAACAATCCGGCTCAGTTCGTCTGGGTGATATAGCAATTCCTCCTTGCGGGTGCCGGAACGCTCGACGTTGATGGAGGGGAAAATACGGCGGTCCACCAGGGCGCGGTCCAAATGCACCTCCATGTTGCCGGTGCCCTTGAACTCTTCAAAAATGACTTCATCCATGCGGCTGCCGGTGTCCACCAGCGCGGTGGCCATGATGGTCAGCGACCCGCCCTCCTCGATGTTGCGCGCTGCGCCAAAAAACCGTTTCGGTTTGTGCAAGGCGTTGGCGTCCACGCCGCCGGAAAGGATTTTGCCCGAGTGCGGCTGGATGGTGTTGTAGGCGCGGGCGAGGCGCGTGATGGAGTCGAGCAGAATCACCACGTCGCGCTTGTGTTCGATCATGCGGCGGGCCTTTTCGATGACCATTTCAGCCACTTGCACGTGGCGTTCCGGCGGCTCGTCGAATGTGGAGCTGATGACCTCCGCGCCTTTGCAGGTGCGTTCCATGTCCGTGACCTCCTCGGGCCGCTCGTCGATGAGCAGGATGAACAGGTAGGTCTCCGGATTGTTCTTGAGAATCGCATTGGCGATCTTCTGCATCAGCACGGTCTTGCCCGTCCGCGGCGGCGCGACGATGAGGCCGCGGGTGCCTTTGCCGATGGGGCAGACTAGGTCGAGCACCCGCGTGCTCAATTCGTCGTCGGCAGTTTCCAGGATGAACCGCCGATTCGGAAACAACGGCGTGAGATTGTCGAAATGCGTCTTCTCCTTCGCCTTGTCCGGGTCTTCCCCGTCCACGGCCTCGACCTTGAGCAGCGCGAAAAATTTCTCCTTTTCCTTGGGCGGGCGGATCTGGCCGGCGATGAGGTTGCCGGTCTGCAGGTCGAACCGGCGGATTTGCGACGGCGAAACGTAAATGTCTTCCGGGCATGGCAGGTAATTAAAACTCTGCGAGCGGAGGAAGCCAAAACCCTCCGGCAGGATTTCCAGCACGCCCTCGGAAAACAACACGCCCGCGCGCTCGGCGTTTTTCTGGAGGATGTGGAAGATGACCTCGTGCTTGCGCATGGTGCCGAAATTTTCCACGCCCAGTTCCCTGGCCATCTGGTTCAACTCGCTCATCTGCATCGCCTGCAGTTTGGCGATGTTCAACGACGTGGCGATTTTGTCGCGCTGCGGTCCGCGGCGATCCTCCACCTTCGTTTCATCCGTGGTGGGTTCGACCGGGGTGGACGGCGGCTGCAATTCCGGCGCCGGCGGCGGTTCAATGAAGGCGGTTTCCGGGGCGCCGCCGCCGTTCAACTCCGGCGATTCGACGGCGGGCGATGCCTCCGCTTTTGCCTTGGGCTTTTTGGTTGAGACTCTTGGCATAATGCAAAATTAAACTGGTGAATTGACCCGCGTTTCGATTGCCGGCGTTCCCTGGCGTGCTGTGGAAACCGTCACGCGTTGGACGGCCTGCGTCCGGAAAAGTTCAAAATGGATTTCTCAATCGGGCGTTCGAGGCTATTCAGCCTTCATACGGCAAGGGAAATTATACAGTCAACTCAGGGGCAGTCTGGCGCATTTTGGCCGCTCTGTCAAATCCGTTTTTCGGGTGCGATTTCCGCGCCGGCGGATGACTGCGGCTCCCAAGAAGGCGCCGGCAGGTCCGGAAAGCTTCCTGAGATTCGTAACGCCACCCCATCAATACGGCAGCGGATATTTCGCCGTCAATTCGTGCACGCGCTGCCGGACCTTGGCCGCCGCCTCGGCGTTTTTGATGTCCATCAACACCTCGGAAATCATGTCCGCAATGGCCGCCATTTCCGGTTCCTTCATGCCGCGCGTGGTCACCGCCGGCGTGCCCAGCCGGATGCCGCTGGCCTGGAACGGCGAGCGCGTCTCAAATGGAATCGTATTCTTGTTGACGGTGATGGCCGCCTCGTCGAGCGCAATCTGGCAGTCCTTGCCGGTCAGGTTCTTCGCGCCCACGTCCACGAGCATCAAATGATTGTCCGTGCCGCCGCTGACCAGCCGGTAGCCGTTGTGCTTCATCCCCTCGGCCAGCGCTTTCGCGTTTTTGACGATTTGTTCCTGATACGCCTTGAAGGGCGGTTGCAGGGCTTCGTGGAAACAGACGGCCTTGCCGGCGATGACGTGCTCCAGCGGCCCGCCCTGGATGCCGGGGAAAACTGTGGAATCAATTTCCTTGGCAAATTTTTCGCGGCATAGAATCAAACCGCCGCGCGGCCCGCGCAGCGTCTTGTGCGTCGTGGTGGTCACGAAGTCCGCGTGCGGCATCGGGCTGGGATGCAACCCCGCCGCGACGAGGCCGGCAATGTGCGCGATGTCCGCCAGCAGGTAGGCGCCGGTTTCGCGGGCGATTTCACCCATGCGCGCAAAATCAATGATCCGCGGGTAGGCACTCGCGCCGACGGTGATCATCTTCGGCTGGTGTTCGCGGGCCATGGCCGCGAGTTGATCGTAATCAATCCGCTCGTCGTCCCGGCGGACGCCATAATGGACAATCTCAAAAAATTTGCCGGAGAAATTGGCCTTGTTGCCGTGGGTCAAATGCCCGCCGTGACTCAAATCCATCGTGAGCATCTTGTTGCCGGGTTTGAGCATGGCGAAATAGACGGCCATGTTGGCCTGGCTGCCGGAATGCGGCTGGACGTTGACGTGCTCCGCGCCGAACAGCTTCTTCGCGCGGTCAATCGCCAGCTGTTCAATCGTGTCAATGTACTCGCAGCCGCCGTACCAGCGTTTTTTCGGCAGGCCTTCGGCGTATTTGTTCGTGAGCACCGAGCCCTGGGCTTCCAGGACCGCCGGGCTGACAAAATTCTCGCTGGCGATCAACTCGATGTTTTCCTGCTGGCGCAGGCGCTCGTGCTCGATGGCCCCGGCCACGATGGCATCCACGGCGCGCAGACGCAATTGCGGCGGGACCGGATTTGACTCGAGCTTGTGCACGCGCCGTTCGTGGCGGCCGCCCTCGAATTTCGCGTTGAGAAAGGCATCTAGGATTTTCCGCCCCGTTTCCGGAGTGGTGTTTTTGCCGCTGAGACAAAGCACGTTCACATCATTGTGCTGGCGGACCAGGGCGGCGGTCGATTCATCAGCCACCAGCGCGGCGCGGATGCCGGGGACCTTGTTCGCGGCGATGGTCATGCCGACGCCACTCGTGCAGATCAGCAGGCCGAATTCCGCCTGGCCCGCAGCCACGGCCATCGCGACCGGCTGGGCGAAATCGGGATAATCATCATCCGGCTCCTTCGCCTTCGCGCCGAAGTCGGCGATGCTCAGGCCGCGCGACTGCAAATATTGCTTCAGCGCCTCCTTTAACAGGTAACCGCCGTGATCCGCACCCAGGGCGAAATCGGCGGTCGCCGCGGGTTTCGGGTCATGCGCCGCCGACAAAATTTTGTGTTCTTCCATAAATTTTAGCAATGAGGCGACACCCTGCTCGATTTGATGGCGGCAGTTCTCATACACTTCATAGGAACCGCCAATGGGGTCGGCAATGTGTTTTTCAAAAGGTTCCAGCGTCTCGTCGAATTCACGCAGCAAAAACGTCTTGTCCGCCGCCTGGGGGTACAGGAGCACAATCGTGTCCACATGACTGTGCGTCATGCCAAAAATATAGTCCGCCTGCTGCACCAGTTCCGCCGTCAACGCCCGGCTGCGGTGCGAGGAAATATCCACGCCCAATTCGCGCATGGCCTGGACCGAATGCGGGGTGGGCGGCTGGTCGTTCATCGCGCCCAATCCCGCCGACAGCGCGCGAAAGGCCCCGCGCCCGCTCGCGGCCCGGCGAAACAGCGCTTCGGCCATCGGGCTGCGGCAAACGTTTCCGGTGCAGACAAACAGGACGGTTTTCATCAGCGCGGTGGCCCAAAGTGAGTCGTGAACACGAAATCGTCAACGCCGAAATCAAAGCCTGGATTCGTGCACGATGGCGAGTCCCTTGATCAAATCCACGGCCCGCGCCAGAACCGGGTCTTGAATCACCGGTTTGGGCTCCAATTTGCCGTGGGCCGGCACGATGGCCCCCTCGTCGTCGCCGTCCTTTAATTTTTCCTGCACCAAATCCGCCTCGCTCGTGTGATCCACAAACGGCAGAAAATCATTGGTGGCGACCGCAGGGGGGGCGTCGTTGGATGCCAGCGCCGCATAGGGGTTTTTCAGGTAGGCACGTTCATCGTCCGCGCTGACCGTTACCGCGATGTCCGGCGACACGCGCGAAATCGCCACGCCGTTGCCCAGTTTTACCGGATTCGTCGCGATCCGCAGTCGTTCGCCGTTCTTCAGCGGAAAATCCCGGGTCGTCATGGCCAGGCCCGCCGTTGGATTTCCGATGATCAATCCCGCATCCGCCTCACGCAAGGCCGCCGCCAGGGCCTCGGCCGCGCCGCCGGTTTCGCCATTGACCAGCACCACCAATGGACCGGGAATCAGTTCTTTGGCCGGCTGCGGCGCCTCGACTTCCTGGCCCCACTCCAGCAGGGTGGTTTTTTTTGTCGTAAACAGATCCGCCACCGCGATCGCCGCCGCGTAATCATTGCCGTCGGCAAAACGCAGGTCCAGAGCCACCCCGGCAAGCGGGTTGGTGGTCGCCAGTGCGTGATACACCGCGTTCATTTTGTCCGCCAAACCACTTCCGACCTCCCCCACGCGCAAATACGCCACGTTGCTTTCCAGGACCGCCGATTGGACCGGCTCGGCGGGGCCGGGTGAAAGGGTAGTCCCCGTCGTGTCGCCGACCAGGGTGGCCCGGCCGTGCAATTGGTGCAACAGACCTTCCACCGCCGCGGAATTCAATTCGGCATCCGTCACGCCCGGAAGATTGGCCCGCAGCAATTCATAGACCTGTTTGAAATCCGGGGCGGTGTCGGTCGCCTCCGCGTGCAACGATCCCCCCGCAGCCAGCAGACCGGCGAGCGGCAGAACGAAGAGATTTAAAAGACATCGTATCATGACCGCTAAAAATGGTTCACAAACGGCGGGAAGTAAAGCGACAATGAAATCAGGACAGCGCCTTTGCCGCAATATCATGGCGGAAATGCGCGCCGTCGAAATGGATTTGTTTCACGGCGGCGTAGGCGGCGGTTTGCGCGGCTTTCAAGTCCTTGCCCAGTGCCGTCACCCCCAGCACCCGGCCGCCATTCGTCACGACTTGGTCGTCCTTCAACGCCGTGCCGGCGTGGAAAACCTTCGTGTTTGGCAGTTTCGCCGCCTCGGCCAGGCCAAGGATGGGCTTGCCTTTCGGATAATTGCCGGGATAACCGCCGCTGGCCATCACCACACAAACGGATGCCATCGGGTTCCACTGCAATTCCATTTTGCCGAGCGTCCCGTTGACACTGGCATCGAGCAGTTCGACCAGGTCGTTTTTCAATCGTGTCAGATAGACCTGCGTTTCCGGGTCGCCAAAACGCGCGTTGAATTCCAGAACCTTCGGACCGGTTTTCGTCAGCATGATGCCGGGATAGATGATCCCGTGAAAATCAATTCCTTCAGCGGCGCAACCGAGCAGCCACGGACTCAGGATTTGATCGCCAGCCTTTTTGAGTTCGGCATCGCTCAGAAACGGTGTTGGCGAGTAGGTTCCCATGCCGCCGGTGTTCAAGCCGGTGTCACCATCGTGAGCCCGTTTGTGATCCTGCGAGGTGGGGAACAGTTTCGCCGTCTTGCCGTCGCACAACGCGTGCAGCGAGATCTCCATGCCTTCGAGAAATTCCTGAATGACGACGGGTTTGCCCTGATTGTCGAACCCGCCACCCAAGATTCGCAAATCAGCGGGTCCCCGGGACAACATGTCATCAATGGCCTGTTCGGCCTCCCACAGGTTGGCGGGGATGAACACGCCCTTGCCCAGGGCCAGGCCATCGGCTTTCACCACACAACGTCCATTGAGTTCGGCCGCGAATCTCTTGGCGGCGGTCGGATCGGTGAAGGTTCCGGCTCTCGCGGTCGGAATGCCATGGCGTTTCATGAATGCCTGGGAAAAGGACTTCGACCATTCAAATTCCGCCGCCGCTTGATTCGGTCCCCAGATTCGCAAACCTCCATCTCCGAATTTGCGGTCTTTGTCTTCAAAAAAATCAACGATGCCGTCGGCCAATGGATTATCGGGTCCGACAACGGTTAGATCAACTTTGTGCTGCCTGGCAAAGGCACGCAAGATGGCCTGTTGGTCGGCTTTGATTTCCGGCACGCATTCCACCGGCTTGCCGTTCGACGCGAGCAGCTCCTGCGCAATTCCGGCATTGCCCGGGGCGCACCACAGTTGCGTGACGTGCGGCGACCGCGCCAGTTTCCACACCAGCGCGTGTTCGCGTCCGCCCGAACCGATGACCAGAAGTTTCATGAAATGCGTCCGAAGATTACGTGGCCCGCGGTGACGAAGCAATCCGAAGCCGGCCGGCGCGAATCAAAACACCGTCTGAGAAGTCCGCTTAACCATTTTACAAGCTCTGGTTATACCTTTTCTTGGCCGGTTGACAGCCAGTTCGGTTCAGGCAATCTCGGGCGGTATGGATGTCTTAACTCTGGCGCGCATCCAGTTCGGGGCCACGGTCGCGTTTCATTATCTCTATCCGCCTTTGAGCATCGGCCTGGGTGTGATGCTGGTCTGCATGGAAGGGTTGTGGCTTAAAACCAAAAATCCCGTCTATCACCAGATGGCGCGGTTTTGGACGCGGGTGTTTGCGCTCACCTTCGCCATCGGCGTGGCGACCGGCATCGTGATGGAATTCGAGTTCGGCACGAATTGGGCGACCTATTCGCGCTTTGTGGGCGACGTGTTTGGCAGCGCGCTGGCGGCGGAAGGCATCTTCGCTTTTTTTCTCGAATCCGGTTTTCTCGCCGTGCTGCTGTTCGGCTGGGACAAGGTGAGCCGCAAGGTGCATTTCTTTTCCACGTGCATGGTTTGCCTGGGCGCGCATTTCAGTGCGGTGTGGATTGTGGTCGCCAATTCGTGGATGCAAACGCCGGCGGGTTACAAGATCGTAATGCACAACGGCATCCAACGCGCGGAAATCACGGACTTCTGGCAGTTGGTGTTCAACCCCTCCTTCATGGAACGGCTCTCCCACGTCTTGTGCGGCGCGTGGCAGGCGGGTGCTTTCCTCGTCGTGAGCGTCAGCGCGTGGTACCTGCTGAAAAAACGGCATCAGGATTTCGCCCGCGCCTCGTTGCGGGTCGGCTTGACCGTCGCGCTGACCGCCTCGCTCGTGCAGGTGGTCACCGGCCATGTGAGCGCCCGCGGCGTGGCCAAAAATCAACCGGCCAAGCTCGCCGCGTTTGAGGGACTTTACAACACCACCTCGAACGCACCCTTGGTGCTCGCGGGCTACGTGGATGAAAAAGATCAGAAAGTGGAGGGCCTGGAATGGCCGGGCATGCTGAGCTTTCTCGTCGGCTTTAACACCCAAACCACGGTGATTGGTCTGAATGATTTTGCGCCGCAGGACCGTCCCCCGGTCACGGCGTCATTCCTGTTCTTTCATGGCATGGTGGGCATCGGGTTTGCCATGATTGTAGTTGCCGCGCTGGGCTTTCTCTATTTCCGCCACGGCTCGTTGCACGAGCGGCGCTGGCTGCTGTGGATCCTCGTTTTCTCCGTGCTAGGCCCGCAAATGGCCAATCAACTGGGCTGGTTCGCCGCCGAAGTGGGCCGCCAGCCGTGGATTGTCTACGGCCTGATGCGCACGCCGGAAGGGCTGTCGGCCGTCGTGAAGGCCAATGTCATTCTCACCTCGCTGATTTTGTTCACGTTGATTTATTTCCTGTTGTTCGCGGTCTTCATTTACCTGCTCAACGATAAAATCCAGCACGGCCCGGATGAACAGGATTTGGTCCCGTCCGGCAAACTCGCGCTGCCAACCGAACTGACCCACCACCCCAGGACATGAATCTCGATCTCAACACTGTCTGGTTCATTCTCGTCGGTGTGTTGTTCACCGGCTACGCGATGCTCGATGGCTTCGACCTCGGCATCGGAGCGCTGCACCTGTTCACGAAGGACGACACCGAGCGCCGCACCCTGATCAATGCCATCGGCCCGGTCTGGGACGGCAACGAAGTCTGGCTCGTCACCGGCGGCGGAGCGTTGTTCGCCGCGTTCCCAAACGTTTACGCGACGATTTTTTCCGGGTTTTATCTCGCGTTCGTTTTGCTGCTGGTGTCGCTGATTTTTCGCGCCGTCGCGATTGAATTTCGCAGCAAACAACCCATGCATTGGTGGCGGCAGACATGGGACATCGGGTTTTCCGCCGGCAGTCTGGTGTCGGGCCTGCTCATGGGCGTGGCTCTCGGTAACATCGCCTGGGGCGTGCCGGTCGGTGCCGATGGCGAATTCGCCGGGACGTTCCTCGGTTTGCTGACGCCGTATCCGCTGCTGGTCGGCGTCACCACCGTGGCGTTGTTCATGATGCACGGCGCGATTTACGGTGTCATGAAAACCGAGGGCGCGCTTCACGACAAACTGCGCATCTGGGCCATGCGCTGCATCATTTTCTTCGTGATTTGCGCCGTGACGCTGACGATGGCCACGCTGCTGTACGTGCCGCGCATGGCCGCGCGCCTGCATGACCACCCGTGGCTCTTCAGCATCGCCCTGGCAAACATGCTGGCCATCGCCAATATCCCGCGCGAATTTCACCATCGCCGCGACTGGCTCGCGTTCCTGTCGTCGTGCGCGGCGATGGCCACGCTGATGATGCTGTTCGGCCTGAACCTGTATCCGAACCTGATTTACAGCCTGCCCGATCCGGCCAACAGCCTGACGATTTACAACGCGTCGTCGTCGCCAAAAACCCTCGGCATCATGCTCATCATCGCGGGCATTGGCGTGCCGGTGGTGATTGCCTACACCGTCTGCATCTACTGGATTTTCCGGGGAAAAGTGAAACTGGACCGGATGAGCTACTGACCATTTACGATTTACGGGTTTCCCGAAAGTCTCGCGTGTAGCGTAAATCGTAAATCGCAAATTGTAAATTATACCACCCTGGCCTTGCCTGAACCCTTGACCACTTCGCCAATCAACCACGCCCGGTGTTTCTGCCCGTCCTCCGTAGCGGCACCGCGGAGTGTGGACGCGTTGATGAATTTCAGAATGGCATCCGCCTGGTCCGCCGATACGACGGAAACCATGCCAATGCCCATATTGAACACCTGGTAAAGCTCGGCTTCCGGCACGCCGCTTTCAGATTCGATCAATTTGAAAATTGGCAGCATGTCCCATGAACCTTTGTGGATAGCCACATCGCAGGTCTTCGGCAGCACGCGCGGAATATTGTCCACAAACCCGCCGCCGGTGATGTGGGCAAAGGCCTTGATTGGAAGTTGAGCGTTGAATGTTGAATGTTGAATGTTAAATTTCTTCAACAATTTCTGAACGAGCGGACCGTAGCTGACGTGGACCTTTAACAGTTCGTCGCAAATCGTATTTTCCAGTTCGGGGACATAACTCATCGGTTTTAACTGCATCCGTTCGAAGAAAATCATCCGCGCGAGCGAATAACCATTCGTGTGCAGGCCGCTGGAGGCGATACCGATGACCGCGTCGCCGCGTTTCACCGTTTTCTGGCCGTTGAGCATTTTGGATTTTTCCACGACGCCCACAATCGTGCCGCTCACGTCGTACTCGCCGGGCTGGTAAAACCCCGGCATCTGGGCCGTTTCGCCGCCGATGAGTGCGCAACGGTTTTCGGCGCACGCGCGGGCGAAACCCTTGATGATTTCAGTGAACACGTGCGGCTCCAGCTTGCCGGTGCCGAGGTAATCGAGGAAAAACAGCGGCTCCGCGCCCAGCACGGCAATGTCGTTGACACAATGGTTCACGAGGTCGGCGCCGATGGTGTCGTGCTTGTCCATCGCGAAGGCGATTTTGAGCTTGGTGCCGACGCCATCCACGGACGATACCAGCACCGGCTCGTGGTATTTTTTCAGGTCGAGAGCGAACAAACCGCCGAAGCCGCCGACCTTGCCGAGCACCTCGCGGCGATGTGTGGACGCGAGCAACTGCGGCAACGTGGCCTTGACCTTGTTGCCCAGATCAATATCCACACCGGCCGCAGCGTAAGCCTTCTGTTTCATCGGCGAAGATTAAATCCGCAAAACGAGGTGCGGGCGAGAAAATTTCGCACGCAGGAGACCAGGGAATTTATTTCACAAACGGAAGTTCCACAATTTTCACGGAACTCTCGCCACCCGCAGTCCGCAACGCCAGTTCGTTTCCAATTTGATTTGCTTCGCGGCGAATGTAACCGAGCACGATAATCGCATCGAGTGCTGGTGATTTTACGGCGCTGGTGATGTAGCCGATTTCCTTGCCGTCGCGGAACAGTTTGTCACCACGTTGCGGTAATGGCAGCCCCGCGCTGGCGGGGTTGGCGAGGCGCAGACCACGCAGTTCGCGCGTGACGTGGCCGACGGTGTGGATGCGGTTGATGACTTCCTGTCCGATATAACAACCCTTGTGGTAACTTACGGCGTCCCGCAATGCGGGACCGCATTCGAGCGGGATGTTCGTCTCGTCCACGTCCAGGCCGAAGCGCGGGATACCGGCCTCGATGCGCGCGGTTTCAAACGCCTGCCAGCCGCAGGCGCGTCCGCCGATTTGTTTGGCCGCCGCAATAAGCTTGTCCGCCACCGCGCCGAGCGAGGAAGTGGGAGTGAACAGGTCAAAGCCGATAATACCGGGAGCGCCGGCATCCTGCCGGCGAGTCGCAATGCTTCCATCTCCTGAACCCGCCGGCAGGATGCCGGCGCTCCCAGCCAAACGCGCGTGGTTTGCCAGATAAATTTCACCCAGCGTGGCATCGGAAATTTTTGCAATGGTGGGGCCGACCTGCTGGTCGGCCTGGACGCGCGGCAGCGCGTCCCTACCGATCAATCCCGTCGCAAGGACCACCTCTTCCGCTTCAGGCCCTTGTACGCTCACCAAGCCGTAATGCGGCGCGACGTCCACGATTTGTACGTCGTCGGCGACGACGAACTTTTCCAGTCGTTGCGAAATTTTCTCCGTCAAACCCGGCTCGAAATCCAGAAGCAGTTCATCCGCGAGGCAGAAAATGTTCAGGTCGCTTTCCATTTTGCCCTTATTGGTCGTGATGGCGGCATAGCAACCCTCGCCGACGCGCAGTTTTTTCACGTCGTTCGTCACCTGGCCGTGCAGAAAGCGGACGCGGTCGGCGCCGGTCAGGCAAATCCGGCTGCGGCCGCTCAAATCCAGTACGCCCGCGCTCTGGCGCAGCGCGGCGTGCTCAGCGAGCCAGTCGCCGTAATCGTTTACGATTTCCGTGCCATTCAGTTCGGCGAATCGTGCGCCCAGGTTGTGGTGAAATTCGTGTAACATCAATGGATTCATGCGCGACAAAATAATGTCACCGATTTCATCCAGCGCAAAATGGAATCGCATTGCGTTGGGGGGCGCTTCGCCGCAAATTAGGCGCATGAATCTGGACGCACTTTATTCGGAATTGACGCTGAAAATCCCGCGAGGCGGGACCAAGCTGGCACTGGTGGTGCTCGACGGCCTCGGCGACCTGGCCACGAAGGAACAAAATTACCTGACGCCGCTGGAAGCCGCCGCCACGCCGAACCTCGACAAGCTGTGCAAAGATTCCGCGCAGGGCCGCATGATTCCCGCCGCGCCCGGCATCACGCCCGGCAGCGGGCCGGGGCATCTCGGGCTGTTCGGTTATGATCCGCTGGAATTTCAGGTGGGCCGCGGCGTGATTGAAGCGCTGGGGCTCGGTTTGGAATTGAAACACGGTGACGTGGCCGCGCGCGCCAATTTCTGCACGCTCGACAAAAAGGGCATTGTCACCGACCGCCGCGCCGGCCGCATTCCGACGGAGACCTGCGAGAAACTGTGCGCGCTGCTCGCCGCCAAAGTCAAAAGAATCGGCGACACGGAAGTCGTCATCAAGGCCGGCAAGGAACATCGTTTCGTCGTCATCTTTCGCGGCAGCGGTTTGGAAGGCCCGCTCACGGACGCCGACCCGAACCGCGAGGGTTTTCCCATTCCGACAGTTCATCCCCGGGACGAGAACAGCGCCGGCCAGAAAAAGATGGCCGGGCTTATCGCCGATTTTTACAAGGTGGCGTTGCCGATCCTGGCCAATGAAAAACCGGCCAATGGTTTTCTGATGCGCGGCATCGCGCATCAACCGCACATTCCGCTGTTTGAGGAGCGTTACAAATTGAAAGCCGCTGCGCTGGCGGTTTATCCGATGTACAAGGGCCTGGCGCAACTCGTCGGTATGAAAAAGATTGAAGGGCCGGCGACCATCGCGGAACAATTCGAGCGTTACCTCAAGGAATACGACCACTTTGACTTCTTCTTCATCCATTATAAATACACGGACAAGGCGGGCGAGGATGGCAATTTCGGCGCCAAGAAGAAGGCCATTGAGGATTTTGACGCCGCGCTGCCGATTTTGCTGAAGAAAAAGCCGGACGTACTCGCCATCACCGGCGATCACTCCACGCCGGTGGCGCTCAAGGGCCATTCGTGGCATCCGCAGCCGATATTGCTGTACTCGGCGTTCAGCGGCTCGGACAAGCTCGAGCGCTTTACCGAAACCGGCGCGAACCTCGGCTCACTTGGTGTGTTTGAGGCGAAGTATCTGATGCGGCTCATGCAGGCCAACGCGAAGATGTTCGACAAGTTTGGTGCGTAAGTTTTTCGTCCTCGTCGTCGTCCTCGCGCTCGTAATCGAATTTTTTCGAGGACGAGGAGGATTTAATTTAAATGAATCTGCCAAACAAGCTGACGGTCGGACGGTTTGCACTGACAGTGGTTTTTCTTTGGGCCTTGTTCGTCCCGGCCCCCTTTCATTACAGCCTGGCGCTGTTTTTTTTCTGTCTGGCGGGCGTCTCGGATTTTCTTGACGGCCGGATCGCGCGGCAGCGCGGTCTGATCACCAACTTTGGCGTCCTGATGGACCCGCTGGCGGACAAAGTCATGACCTGCTCGGCGTTCATAGCCTTCGTCGAGAGCACGCATCAAGCTTCCAATCCGCCGGTGACGGTCGAGGCGTGGATGGTCATTATCATTGTCGCGCGCGAACTGGCCATTACCGGATTGCGGCTGCTGGCGGCGTCGAAGCATGTGGTCCTGGCGGCGGAACGTTACGGCAAACACAAGACCGTTTCACAAATTGTGGCCATCATTGCGTTGCTCATTGTGGACGCCTGCAGGGAATGGCCGCCAGGGCTGCAACATCTGCTCCAGGGCTGGGTGCCGGGATTTGCCGAAATCGCATTGTGGGTGACGGTGGTGCTGACCATGACTTCCGGCGCTCTCTATCTGTGGCGCAACCGGGCGCTTTACATGAACGACGTGTGACGCCAATGCAGAATGAAGAAGAAAGAATGCAGAAAGGGAATCTGAACCGAATTGGGGCTCGGCTTCGGTCGGCTTTCCGCATTTCAGCGGTGCGTCGTCAGCGGCAAGGTCTCGCCCGCGTCGGCGGATTGATAAACCGCGGGTTTCAAACCGGCCAGTGGGTTGCTGCGCGAATGATGCCGCCAGGCGGAACCCACGAGCAGGAGGACCAGCAATAAAACCAGCGCGACGCCGCCAATCACCCCGACCCGCCAGTCGAGTTTGGACAGCCAGAACATCGCATGGTCGACCAGCGTGTTGGATTCTTCCATCAGCGGTGGCGGTTCCTTGAATTTTTCCGTCTGCTTGAGTTCGGCATCCAGCGCGGACATGATCTGCGCCGCGTTCAGTTTGAGTTGCGTGGCGTAGATGCGGACAAACCCGCGGATGTACACCGGGGCGGAGAACACCTCGTAATGACCTTCTTCCAGTGCGCGGATATGATCGGTGCGGATTTTGGTGGAATCCGCAATCTGCTGCACCGTGAGCTTCAAGGCTTCACGGGCGGCATGAAGTTGTTCACCAACCTGAGACATGGTCATATTTGTCAGCATTTCCACGCAATTTAGCAACCTAAATAGCAAAAAACAGGCCAATTCCCGCTGGTGGTGGCTGAACGCGAACAACTGCCCGTGTTGCAGGCCAGGGCCGGAGAACCGGCGGCTTGGAACACCCTCTTTCGGCGCTACCAATTGCCTTTGTATGTCTACGTTTTTGAATTGGTGCACGACGAGCAGGCCAGCCTTGACCTGGTGCAGGAGACATTCATTGCCGCCGTCAAACACATCGTCAGTCTGCGTGACGATGAGAAATTTGGAAGCTGGCTGTTCGGCATTGCGCACCAGAAGTGCATCCAGCGCTGGCGAAAACAGAATCGCGAGGAGGTTTCGCTTGATGAAATTTCCGAATCGCCGGACGAGTCTGAAGGCGGCCCGGACGACCTGCTCATTCGGCGGGAACAGGAGGCTGAGTTCATGCAAGTACTAAATCAATTGCCGTTGCCGCAACGCGCCGTGTTGCTGCTTCACTTCGTTGAGAATTTTTCGATTGAAGAAATCGCGCGCATTACGAACACGCCGCCAGGCACGGTAAAATCGCGATTGTTCTACGCCAAGCGCGCACTTCGGAAATTGATTTTGGAAAATGAAGACAAATAAGGCAGAGACGCAACGGCAGGGCGGGCAGCCTGCTCGCGATGCATCGCAGTTTATCGGAGTCCCCGGCCCGCCCGCTCGTCCGCACATCCATGACAGCGCGCATGGAGTGACGCGCCCTACCAAGGTGGCAATATGAAAACGTCGCGTGACATCTTGTTTAAACAGCACCAAGCCATCACGCCAAAACTCGACGCGATTCGGGAAACGGCGGTTGGCATGATCAAAGTGCGGGAGGGACGGCATGTTGCCGTCCCTAAAATCAAGGACGCCGGCATGGCGTCCCTCCCAATCTTTTCCTTGCGCGAAATCTTTATTTCACTGCGCTGGCACCTGGCCGGGATGGGTGCGGCATGGCTGGTGATTGTTCTTTTGAATTTGAACGTCGACCATTCGGTGAGTCTGGCGTCGGCGATCCCAAGTGGGAAAATTCCACCACCGCAAATCATTCTGGCTGCGCTGCGCGAAAACCGCCAGGAACTTCTGGAGATGATTCAACCATCTGAATCGCGCGAGGTACGGTCGCCAAAACTGTTTCCGCGAAGCGAGCAACACAACGAAACTCTGATTGCCTGACGTCATGAACCCAAACGAGAAAAACAAAACAAGCAAAAGCGTCATCCGCAAACCGCTGATCGGGCTGGCCTGGCTGGTGACAATTGTTGCGCTGTTTTATGCTGAAGAAGACTGGCGCGGCGCGCATGAATGGAATCAATATCGCCAGCAACTCGAAGCCAGCGGCGCGCAGCTTGATTATACGGCGTTTATTCCCAAGCCGGTTCCTGATAACCAAAACTTTGCCGCCATCCCACTCGTCGAAACTTGGTTCACGCAAAGAACCAATTTCGCCAAAAAGTGGGCGGACAATTATTCGTTGGCCAGCAGCATGCTTGGCTCTCAGACGAACCCAAGCCCGCCTGCACCCGAGGGTAATTCTTATCAAGGCAGCGAACGTTATTTCCTGGATCTCGTTGCTTGGAAAATGGCCTTTGGCGCGATTCAGGCAGGCCAGACGAATGCATCCAAGCCGTTCGCCTCCGGAAAACTCGATTTGGCCTCGCGCGCGGCGGCGGCCCCGGCGGTTCTGGCCGATTTGGCATCCAGTGAAACCGAGTTGGACCAACTTCATGCCGTCAGCGACCGGCCTTATGCACGGTACCCGGTGGTTTACGATCTGGACAATCCGTGGGGTATCCTGCTGCCGCACCTCGGCAATATCAAAAGGACGGTCCAACGTTTACAACTCCGGGCCTGCTCCGAACTGGCTGCCGGCCGGAATGACGACGCCTTGGGGGACATAAAGCTGATGCTTTATCTGGCCAATTCGGCGAAAGACGAACCGTTTTTGATTTCATATCTGGTTCGCATTGCTTGCGTACAACTTGCGATTCAACCGGTCTGGGAGGGATTGGCCGAACACGCCTGGTCGGACGCTCAGCTTCAAGAACTTCAGGCGCTTTTCCAGCAATACGATTTCTTTCCCCAGATGGAACGGTCTCTCGCCAGCGAACGCGCCGCCGCAATTCTGACCGCCGAGCTTCTCGAACGCGGCAAATACCATCTGAACGATTTGACCGATGACCCAAGCCATACAGGTTCATCACTGGCTAATCTGTTCGGCCGGATGATTCCGCGAGGCTGGTACGATTTGGAACAGTTACATTATTGCCAGCTCTTTCAATCGCAATTAAATGGAGCATTTGATGTTGAAACGAAACAAGTTTTCCCCAGGCAAATCGAATCCAACACCAATGCCTTGGAGCAGGCCTTTGCCGGGCGCAACCCTTTCACCACCATTTGCACCCGTCATCAGCTCCTAGCTGTACTGCTTTTGCCATCATTGCATAAAATACCCATGCGAGCCGCCGCGGCCCAAACCGCCACCGATGAAGCAGCGATCGCCTGCGCGCTCGAACGATTCCGACTGTCCAATAGACAATTCCCGGAAAATCTGGACCTCCTTGTCCCCAAATTCATTTCCCAACTGCCCAATGACGTGATTTCTGGCGAACCGTATAAATATCATCGCACCGGCGATCCGTCTTCGCAAAGCTCCGACGCGGCAAGTGGACAATTCGTGCTGTATTCCATCGGATGGAACGAAACGGACGACGGCGGTGTGCCGGGAAACATGCTGTTCGACGACAAAGAAGGCGACTGGGTCTGGCAGTACCCGGCAAAATGAACGGGGAACATCGAACATTTAACATCGAACACTGAACATTAAATCAGTTGCCGGCATCCGACCACAGTTTGTTCGACGTTCAATGTTCGATGTTTTCTTTAGGCTGCGCCACGTCGATCCAGCTCGGCCAAAGTTTTTTGAACCTTTCCGGCGGCAGTGGGGATTGATAGATAGATGGTCATCGCTGACGACCGCTTTACGCCTGGGGCCGCACCGGAACTTCTCGCTCGTGCCCGCGCAGGAGACGCCCACGGTTTTTGCCGTTTGCTCGAACCGCTGCAAGCGCGCCTTCTGCGCCAGGCCGCCGCATTGACCGGCGACTTGAGCCGGGCGGAAGACATTGTTTCCGAAACCCTGGTCGAAGCGTGGAAAAGCCTGCCGCGTTACAACGGATCCTGCCAGCTCTCGACCTAGCTCTACGCGATTTTGCTGCATCGCTATCAGAAATCCGTGCGCCGGGCGCGTTCGCGTCCGGTTTCCCTGGCCGGCCTGCCGTTTTCCGAAACGCAGAAACTGCACGACCGGCATGAAAACATTGCTTCCGCCGAAACTTCCCCTGCTGAAGCGGCGACCCGGCATGAAACGTTCATCGAGCTGCGCCAGTGTGTCGAAAAATTGCCGCAAAAGCACCAGGAGGTGGTTCTGCTGCGTTTCTTCGAGAACGCCTCCTTGCCGGATATGGCGGCGGTTCTGGATTGTTCCGTCGGCACGGTAAAATCCCGGCTGCATCATGCCCTGGAAAAATTGCGTAAAATGAAAATGAACCTTCCCGCCCCGGAAGAGGACAAACAAATATGAAACGGTTTTGGAACCCCTGCCGGCGCCACCGCCGGAGCCTTTGTCTCCTGGCCGGTCGTGTGCCGACCGAACCGGAAACGAGCGAACTCAGGGTTCATCTGGCGGGGTGCGCGGATTGCCGGAAATACTACGACGAAATGGCGTCACTGATAAAGCCGCTGGCCGATTGGGAAACAAACTTTACGCACGTTGAGCCGACGCCGGAGACGCAAAGCCGCTGGGCAAACGCCATTCAGGCTGCCGCCGATGTCAATCGACGGGATCAACTTGTCCGCGAGTTGGCCTTCGTGGCTACGCTGAGAAATGCCGTTCGACTTTTGTTTCTGGAACTCATCTGGCCGAGCCGTCATGTTTGGTCGGGCCTGGCCGTGGTCTGGGTGGTGATTCTGGCCGCGAATTTTTTCGCGCGCGACCCGGAACGCATTGCCGGGAAATCTCCGCCTCCGGCGCGGGAAATAATTCTGACGCTGCCGCAACAGGAACAATTACTGGCGGAACTGGTGGGTCCGGGCGAACCGCGCGTGGCCGTGCCGCCGAAACCATTTTCACCGCGACCGAGCAGCGAACGACGATTTGAAACTCTGGCGACATGAAATGGTAGGGACGCCGCGCTGCGGCGTCCGGTCGGCGCCGCGCGCCGACCCTACCCCTGAATTATGAATGCAATACCTGGAAACAAACGAGGCTGGCGAATTCTCCGCCGGCTTTTGCTGACCGTGGCCATTCTCGCCACCTTGATCGCCATTTTTTACGCCGAAGAGGATTGGCGCGGAAAGCGTGCCTGGGAAAACTACAAACGCGAGTGGGAGGCCAAAGGCGAGAAATTTGACTGGCAGGCATTTGTTCCGCCGCTGGTGCCGGATGGCCAGAATTTTTTCACGGCGCCTATTTTTACCAACATGCTCAATGGCAAAATTGTGATGAATCCCTGGCACTCTGACGGCAGTCCAAACTTTTGGCCGGAAAATAATGAAGTTGGCTATTTGGGTGGCGAAGGTAGAACAAAGATGACTGATTTGAAAACGTTGCAGGCATCTTATCGCAATCCGACCGATGCAAGTTTGGTAAAAGAGTTTCCCATCGCGCCGCAGCCGCAAACGCCAGCCGCCGATGTCTTGTTTGCCTTAAGTAAATTCGATGCAGCGGTTGAAGAATTGCGTCAGGCCAGCCAGCGGCCTTATGCCAATGTTCCATTAAATTACGAAGATGGATTCAATTCGGTATCGCCATTGCTGCCGGTTTTGGCGGCGCTTAAAAGATGCACTCAGGTGCTGCAGTTGCGTGCCGTCGCTGAATTGGCTGATGGCCAAAGTGCGAAAGCGTTGGATGACGTAAAGCTACTGTTGTATTTGAACAATTCGCTTCGCAACTCACCATTTTTGATTTCACATCTCGTTCGCGTGGCAATTGTTGCCTATGAATTGAATCCGATATGGGAAGGTTTGGCGGAGCATCGATGGTCTGACGAACAACTCGTCGTGCTTGACGCGGAATTATCAAAATTGAATTTTCTGGCGGATTATGAATTCGTCATGCGCGGCGAACGGGCATTTGCGATCGAGTCGTTTGAAAATCAGCGGCGCTCGCGCGAAATCATTTCACGTCAAGAAAACGGCGATTTGGTCACGAACAAGCTTACGTTCATGCCCGGCGCGTATTTTTATCAGAACGAACTCGCTTTTGCACAAATGAGTCAGCAGTGGTTGTTGCCGCTCGTTGATACAAATTCCCGCGTCATTTCACCCGCAGCTTTGCAACGCGCCAATGATGCTGTTCGTGCGGAGATGAAACATTATTCACCTTACAAAGTTCAGGCTTTGATGTTATTTCCAGCTATTAGCAGCACCGTGAGAAAGTCAGCGGCTATCCAGGTGAGCATTGATTTGGCCCGCGTCGCCTGCGCGCTGGAACGTTACCGGCTAGCGAACGGCCAATACCCTGAAGCACTTGACGCGCTCACGCCGCAATTCATCGAACAATTGCCGCACGACATCATCAACGGCCAGCCGTTGCATTATCGCCGCACGGATAGTGGCCAATTTATTCTTTATTCCGTCGGCTGGAACGGGACAGACGACGGCGGACGAGTCGTTCTTACAAAGACCGGTTCGGTTGACCGGGAGAAGGGCGACTGGGTCTGGTCGTATCCGGCGAAGTAGAAATTGTCGGAAACATTCAATCCCGCACAGCGGGACGCAACTTTGAACATTCAATGCTCGTGTCGTTTCGGTGTTACCCTGGGTGTTGGGTGTTGAATGTTGAGCGTTGAATGTTTTCCTGAAAACTCCTTCCGACCACAGCCCCGATGACCGAACCGACGATCGCCCCGGCCGCGAAATCCGAGAACCAATGGATGGTCATGGAGACGCCAATGCCAATATAAAAAGCATAGAGGATCGCCACGAGTCCCAGCCACCGTGGCTTGGGATGGAGCGTGAATACCGTCACGGCCATCGCAAAGGCGATGGTGGTGTGCGACGACGGCCAGCCCCAGAAAACTCCGCCGCGCAGCCAGCCGAAGTGGAAGACATGGCTGATGTCCGCACCGACGCTGCGCGCCGGATGAGCGCGGCCGGTAAATGCTTTGTAGGCAATAACGATCAATGCGCCGAGGAGTTCAGCCTGAGCGACAGCCCAGCCGGTCAGAATGGTTCTGGTATTTTGGGCCAGGAAACCGAAGGCAAGCGGTAACAGTGGCAGGTAGATGGGCAGTAATCCGCCGATGAAAACGGCGGGCCACATCCAGGAACGAAGCGCCGGATTGCGGGTGGAGAGGAAATAATGCCAGTCGAAGCCCGACAGGACGAGCATGACCGTGAACAGGATGGCAACGAGATGTCCGATGAGCCTCCAGCCCGTGAAGCAACCGATGAGGTTGCGCGGCAGCGTCACCAGAAATTGTTTCATGCAGGAAATGGTGAATTAAATTTTGGGAGGGACGGCGTGTCGCCGTCCCAAAATAAAAAATAGGGCTGCCGACACGGCAGCCCTCCCACTTTAAATTAAACCGCCGATTGGCCACCACCGTCCGCGCCGGTGCCGTCCAGATCAATCAGGATGTCCCGTGGCTCGGCGCCTTTGCTGGGGCCGACAATGCCGCGATTTTCTAGTTCGTCCATGATGCGCGCGGCGCGCGTGTAGCCAAGTCGCAGCCGGCGTTGCATCAGCGAGACGCTCGCCTTTTGTTCGCTGCGAATCACCTCGATGCATTGCTGGATGAGCTCCTCGTCCTCGTCAATCCCGCTTTCATTCCCGAAATTGGCAGCAGGCTGGGAAAGCTGCTGGTGAATTTCCAGGTCGTAGTTCGGTTTGCCCTGCTTGGCGATGAACTCAACAATGCTGTTGATTTCCTGGTCCGTGATGAGCGCGCCCTGGGCGCGAATCAGCTTCGCCGAACCGGGCGGCAGGTACAGCATGTCACCCTTGCCCAGCAATTTGTCTGCGCCCATCGCGTCGAGAATCGTGCGTGAGTCCACGCGCGAGGCGCACTGGAACGCAATGCGCGCGGTGATGTTCGCCTTGATGACGCCGGTAATGACGTCCACGCTCGGCCGCTGGGTGGCGACGATGCAATGAATGCCCGCCGCGCGCGCCATTTGCGTGATGCGCGCGATGGCCATTTCCACGTCGGCCGGTGCCACCAGCATCAGGTCCGCCAGCTCGTCAATGATGACGACGATGTAACTCAGCTTTTCGGGAATGACGATTTCGTCGTCGCGCGGCACGACGATTTCCTCGTCCACCTCGACGGCGAACCCTTCCGCGCCCGGCTCAACCTTTTCCTTTTTGGCCTTGAGCGGCAGTTCCAGTTCCTGCTGCGGCAGGGGCTTGTTCTTGGGGCGCGAATTGAAGGTGGCAATGTTGCGGACGCCGACGCGCGCGAAAATCTGGTAGCGCTTTTCCATTTCGTTCACGACCCAGCGTAGCGCGAGAATGACCTTTTTGGGGTCGGTCACCACCGGCACGACGAGGTGGGGCAGGGCGTTGTATTGCTGCAGCTCGACGACCTTGGGGTCAATCATCACGAACCGGAGCTGGTCGGGCGAAAATTTGTAAAGCAGCGACGTGATGATGCAGTTGATGCAGACCGATTTACCGGAGCCGGTGCTGCCGGCAATGAGCACGTGCGGCATTTCAACCAGATCAGCGATGATCGGGTGGCCATAGACGTCCTTGCCCAGCGCGATGGGAATTTTCGCCTTGGAATTGCGCCATTCCTCGGATTCGAACAGGTCGCGCACGATGACCTTGGTCTTGACCGGATTCGGCACCTCGACGCCGACGGAACTTTTGCCGGGCACCGGGGCGAGGATATGAATGCGTTCGGCCTTGAGCGCGGCGGCGATGTTGTTGGAGAGTGCGGTGATTTTTTCCAACTTCACGCCCGGCGCCGGATGCAATTCGTAGCGCGTGATGGTCGGGCCCTTGGTGATGTCGCCGAGCGAAACCTCGATGTCGAATTGCGCGAGCGTCTGCTGCATAAGCCGCGCGTTGGCCATCAATTCCTCCTTTGATTCGGTGGGTTTGAGGGTCGTGTCGGGGTGCTGGAGAAAATCCAGCGGCGGCAACTGGTAATTGCCGATGATGGGCGTCGCGGCGACGGTGAGTGGCTTCGGCCTTTTGGGTTTCGGCCTGGCTTTCGCCGACCCGGAATTGTCCGCAATGTGGACCACCGGTTCGGCAGGCTTTTCCGAATCAACTTTTTCCGGTTCTTCAATTTTGGTTTCGGCGGATTTTTCGGTTTCCGATTTTCTGCCGAGCACCTCCTCCGTTGAGGCCGGAGGCACTTCGCGTGGCGAAGCCACCTCCTCCTCAGCGGCGGGCGCGGGTTTGGGCGCAAACAACGGTGCCGGGGTTTCTTCCGCGTTGGCCGGTTCCCGGGTTAAACCTCCGGGCAACGTGGTTTTGCGGATGCGGATGGACGTGGCGGAGGTGGTTTTGGCCTGCGGCACGCTCAAATCACGGACGGTGGGTTCGGGCACCGGCTGCATATCCGCGCCCAGCCCGGTGCGCGCGACTTCTTCCTGCAACTTTTTGGCCTGCTTTTCCAGTTCGCGCGCCCGGCGTTCCAACGCGCCTTCGTCGGCGGATTTGGGCGCTGGTTCGGTGTCGGTGGTGCTGGTGGGCACCTTTTCCAGAAAACCGCGGATCCAGTCACCGAGGCGGAAATTGGTGAGGAACAGCAGGCTGATGAAGCCGAGGGCCAGATAAACAATAATCGCTCCCACCGTACCCAGCAGGCTGAAACCATATTCATAGTGCGGCGTCTGGCCGAAGGTCGCCAATCCCAAAAAGCCGCCGATACTTGACGCGCCAATGGCTTCGTGGAGCGTCCCGTGCCTTCCCCCATCGTCGATCAGGTAACACAGTCCGGTCAACGCCAAGAGCAATACGGCCGACCATAAAACCGACCACCGTAAACGTTCGCGCAGATGGCTGGGAAAATTCAACAGATACGCCGTGCCAAACATGGCGAGCACCGGCGGCACCAAATAACCAACCACGCCCAAGGGAACGAATACACTCCAAGCCAGATAAGCACCGAACGGGCCAATCCAGTTGTGCACCGTGGTGTTCTTTTCCGGCAAACTGACTAGAAACCCGATATCCCGATGGTCAAACGACCATTGTGCGACCAGCAGCAACAGCGCGGCGCAGAGCAGCGCCACCCCGATGATGTCGCCGAAACCGTGCGCGGAATTCGATGGCGTCTTGCGTGACATGCCCGCAACGTAGCAATTCAGCGGGGCAACTTCAAAGTTGAAATTGCCGTGGACGCGATTTGTGAACGCAACTCTTTGATCCGTTTTTGAGCGTCGGTGAATTGTTGGGGCGTCAATCCCTTCCTCAGCAGATCGCGGCTCTCGGCCGCATCGGCATCTGCCCTGGCTGCCATGCTGAACCAGGCATACGCCTCCACGGTATCCTTCTCCACGCCTTGCCCATTGGCATAGCAGTAGCCCAGATTTAATTGAGCCTCCGGGTGGCCCTGTCCGGCGGCCTGGCGATACCACTTCACCGCCTCCACCGCATCCTTCGCCACGCCCCGGCCATTGTCGTAGCAGTAGCCCAGATTGGATTGAGCCGGGGCATAATTCTGTTCGGCGGCCCGGCGAAACCACTTCACCGATTCCTCCTTGTCCTTCCTTACGCCCTGGCCATTGGCGTAGCAGTAGCCCAGATTAAATTCCGCCGGGGCGAAATTCTGTTCAGCCGCCTTGCGATACCACTTTACCGCCTCGCCATAATCCTTTTTCACGCCCCGGCCATCGTCGTAGCAGTAGCCCAGATTGAATTGGGCCTCGGCATCGCCCTGCTCGGCTTTGGCTTTATATTCCTGAAATTTGCCGGGAACGGCGACGTCTGCCGTTGCGGCGGCGCGGGGCGAAAGCAGGCCGGTGAGGTACTTGAAGACGGCGCCCGGGAATCTTTTCATCAAGTTGAAACCTACGCTTGGGCCATCCAGAACTGCAAGCTGAATCCTGCGGCGGCCCGTCAATTCGCACTTGCCAACGCCCGGCGGGATTGTCACGCTGTTAATCCCACGGTTGCGCGGTTAGCTCAGTGGTAGAGCACTACATTGACACTGTAGGGGTCACAGGTTCGAACCCTGTATCGCGCACCATTCGACCAGTCGAGGAGTTTTCGACGAGTAGTGACCACGGTTTGACGCAAGAACCACGGGCTTTTTTGCAGTCGAGGACAAGGTTCGAGCCAAACACTTTTTGAGCGAGAACCTTTTTCTCCTGTGGAGAACCTCTCACAGCG
>Ga0187855_10000105_pt1 | contig 70361 bp, 56 predicted proteins | sample June2016WEW_8_10_2_FD_132969 | JGI IMG/M metagenome (GOLD analysis project Ga0187855, IMG submission 132969) | Peatland microbial communities from SPRUCE experiment site at the Marcell Experimental Forest, Minnesota, USA - June2016WEW_8_10 | ecosystem: Environmental > Terrestrial > Soil >... | reverse complement strand
GACTCGCAGCCCTGACAGGTGCGGTGGCCGGACGTGTAGTACTCCTCGTGTGGAACCTTCTTTACTCCTTTGAAGGCTTCCAGCTCTTGCGTCGGTTTTTCATCTACAAATGTGCTCATGATTAGTTTGTCCTTTCCGGCTATGAATAGCGCCACGCGTCGACTGGCGTTATCCCCGCAGCCCAATCCATTGCGTCAGGGGTTGCGCCTTACCTTTTGCAGCTTGGAATACTTTCTCGGTCATTCCTTCTACGTCTGGTACGGTCACTTCGCGGCCACCCAATCCGCCGATGAAACCAATGACTGGCGGGCGAGTGCTGCTGTTGCTGTACATGGCGGATCGAACTTCGGTCGCCACCACGCCACTCAAGTCCGGCGAACCGAACGAGACGTCGCGATCGAGCACGCCAATGGCCTTGAAGCGCTCCAGGCACTTACCGATTTCCTTACCGGCAAACGGACGGAACCAGCGCAGACGAACGAACCCGACTTTCTTGCCTTGTTCGCGCATCTTGCGGATGGCTACCTTGACCGGCGTGGAAATTGTGCCCATGCCCAGCAGAACGACTTCCGCATCTTCGGTCATATACTCTTCGAAGAACGGGTTGCCGTACTTGCGTCCAAACGTTTTTTCGAAGTCGGCATACACTTCGCGAATCACATCGCACGCGATTTCCGTGACTGCGTAGTTCTGCCGCCGAATCTCCGTGACCCAGTCTTCGTTACACTGTGGGGCCACCGAAATCACGTTGTCGGGGTGGAGGAGGAGATCGCCGCGGTTGTAAGGCGGCAGGAACTTCTTGACCTGCTGTGCCGTCGGGATCTGTACCAACGCCTGCGAGTGAGTAAGGAACGCGCCGTCGCAACTGATGGCCAGCGGTACGAACATGCGGCGGTCTTCCGCCACACGGTAGGCGATCAGGGCCGTATCCAGTGCTTCCTGCGCACTGTCGACCCAGGTCAACATCCAGCCCAGGTCACGCACGGCCAGAGCGTCGTTGTGCTCCACGCCGAACGCGCCGGGATCGTCCAACGCCCGGTTGCCCACCATGGCAATCATGGGGACGCGCAGCGCCGGGGTTACTGTCAAACATTCCATTGCGTACATCCAGCCCACGCCGCTCGAACCGCAGAACACGCGCGCTCCGCAAACCGATGCGTGCTTCACGATTTCAAATTGAGAATGCTCGCCTTCCGCCACGATATATTCGCAATCCATTTCGCCATCTGCGACCAGTTGGCTGATGTATTGCATCACCGTGTCATAAGGCCGGATGGGGTAAGCCGTGACCACGTCCACGTTGGCCAATTTGCATGCAATCGCAATGGCCTCGGCGCCCGTGATCAGAGCTTCCTGCTCGGTACCTTTTTTCTTTTCTTCAACCGGTAGTGTTAATGTCGCCATTTCAATCTCCTTAGTTTTCGAGCTAAGTTTTTCAGGCTGCGTTTTCAGTTGCCTGCCGCGCTGCTAGCCTTTCTTAGCGATTTCCAGGGCCTCGGGGACCTGTTCTGCGTACTGACCGCGATAACGGAATCCATGAGACCGCTTCTCGATCGGCTCGGCCTTCTCGATGGTGGTTTCCAACCATTTCAAATAGGCGTCTTTGTCGTTGCGGAACGCTTCCCACTGACTCTTGTTGTCATGGAATTCCGACTCGTTCACCATGTGGACGCAGTCCTTGACGGGGCAAACCTCTTCGCAAACGCCGCAACCGCAGCACGCTTCGAGATTGGCATCGTAGGTGCCTTCCGGGGTGACGTCGAAAGACGCATCCGGACAGTTGAGCCAGCACAGCGTGCACTTCGTGCAGGTCGAGAAATTAATGACCGGGCGCAGAGTGCGCGTGGAATACTTCTTGAACAGTTCGTTGCGGGCAGGCCGGAAGCCTCCCAATTTGCCTGTGGTCGGGTCCGCATATGGGCCGCCCTGGGGCTGACCTTTAATCGAAGCGCCAACTCGCATCTCCTTCCAGCCCGGCAGTTCGAACTTAAACGGCTCTTCTGGATTGCCTTCTCCAGCTTTCACCGGAACTGAGGTAAAGCGCTCGAAAGCGGTCTGGGCGGAAGTGACTTTTAATGAGCTCTTCAGCTTTTCGTTGATGAATTGCTCCACCGACTTCAGGCTGAATACTTCCGGCAGCGCCTTGGCGATGGCGCCCAGGACTCGAACATCGGTGTGGTCGTCTTTGAAGACCCACATGCCAGAGAAGCTGGCAACGCCCTTGATGATTCCCAGCTTGTAAGGCTCTTCCCGGCGGTGAATGCTCTTCAACAGAGTGGGCGCATCCTCGAGAGAAATTACGATGAGGGTGTGTCCCGGCTTCAGAGCGTGATGCACGGGCTGCAGTCCGTACCAGGCCCAAGACTCGCCGCCCTTGCAGAGCGTGTCGTCGAGAACCACGGTCAGATCGACTTGCTTCGGTTCGTACTGCGCCATTCCGGCTTCGAGCGTCAGTTCGTCATTGGCGACGATTGCGAAACTCTTAGCTGGAATGCCATTCCGTTCAGGAGCATCCCCGTAACGACCAAAAGAAATGCCCAGTTTGCCTTCGTTGTGCGCGGCTAAAACGATGTCGCGCGTTATGTTCTTCGCTAGAGTCTTTTGAAAGACCCCTCGATAGATGACTTCGACCGCGAATAACTGACCCATTTGGCAACCTCCATTCTCTTAGAGCTTTTTCAGGACGACGGTTTCAATTTCCTGCAGGTGCCGGCGCATCGCAGCCTCAGCGGCTGCGGCGTCGCCCAATTTCAAAGCGGACAGAATCCGGTGGTGACCGGCAAGCGATTTCTCCTGCCGCCCTTCCACCTGCAACGAGCTTTCCCGGGTTTCGCGCAACAAATCCATCAACACATCGACCACTTTTAAAATCACGCTGTTGTCGGACGCCAAGGCGATGGCGTAATGAAATTCGGAATCCTCTTCGATGCCCAGTTCACCCTGAAGCACCTTGGCTTTCTGGCGCACTAGAATGTCTTCCATGTCAGCGATGGCATCGCCAGTGATATGCAGAGCGGCGCGCCCGGCCAGCGGCGGCTCGATCATCTTGCGCACGTCGATCAGTTCCGCGACCATCTTGCGCTTCTCGAGGAGCGCGGTTGCCAGCGGGTTGCCGGATTTCGCTGCGGGACTGCGGACTACCGTGCCGATGCCCTGGCGCGGCTCGAGCAGTCCCATCAGCTCCAACGTTCGAATGGCATTCCGGACGGAATCGCGGCTCACGCCCAGCATTCGGACCAGTGCGCGCTCCGGTGGAAGCAGGTCGCCAGGCTTCAGCTCTTCGGTGATGCGCCTCTCCAGTTGTCTGGCAACTTCTTGATAGACTTTGTTTCTGGGGATGGCTTCGAAGCCGACCTTTGTGGGTGATTCAGCACCAAGCATTTGAGTGGTCCGATGACTGACCACCTCATTTCAGGCCTGAACCCAAAATCGCGCAATGATTCAAATCACGGTTCAATGTGACATTTTGGCAGAGGCGAGATTATTCCCGAGGTGACGGCCGCAGTAAGCAGCTCATTGCTAAGAGCTTGGGCGGGGGAATCACGAGGTCGAAGATGCGGCGCAGATTTGCTCGCGTGCACTGGTGCGAGGGCTCGCCGAGGAAACGGTTCGCCGGAGGAACACGAGATGACGCCGCGCCACTTTCCTGAGCGCAACCGTCAGCCATCACGGGAAAAGTGGGACGCCACGCATGGACAAGCATCCAAGCCTGAGAAGGCTTTCATCCCGGAAAGGAGAAAGCCTTCCGTCTTGCCCCGTATTGTCACCGCTCAACCGCGCTTATGCGACGCCCCGGGCTTTCATCGGCGCCGCAGCATTGGCTATTGGAGACGCCTGCTCCGAGTCCCTGACTGCACGGGCCGCTATGGGCTTCAGCCACAGCAACGCCATGAAGGCAGCGACCAAGTCGCAGACAATCATGGCCCAGAAGACCTTGGTCCAGGAACCCGTCTTGGAAAATAGCCAAGCAGCCCCGGGCCCGGCAAAGGCCGCAGCCACGCCCTTGGCGGTATAGACGATTCCATAGTTGGTGGTGGCCCACTTCTTGCCGTACAAGTCGCCGGTGATCGCGGGGAACAACGAGAAAATGTTTCCCCAGGCGAAGAAACACAGACCCGACAAAACCACGAACCATAGGGGCCGGTTGATCAGTTGGAGGAGGGCAAACACCGCCATTGCCTCGAGAACAAACGCGATGAAAATGGAGTTCTCCCGGCCGATATGGTCGGACACCCATCCCCAGAACGGACGAGTAAATCCGTTCAGAAGCCGGTCCACGGTGATGGCCAGCACCAACGCAGTCATACCGAAGATCACTACGACTTTATCCACGTGGTATGAAGCGGCCATGGGATTGAGTTGTGCCGTGACCACGAGACCGCCAAACGCCAGCATCACCATCATCACGTAAATGAGATAGAAGGATGGCTGACACATCATCTGCCAAGGCGTCATGTCGACAGCTGAGGTATTTACCTTGGCCCTAATCTTGGCTTCCTTTGCTACCCAGTTCGGAGGTGTCCAACCCAGGGGCGGCTTGGCCAAGAAGAGTGCGCAGGCCAGCACCACCACTCCCTGGATAATTCCCCAGACGATAAAGGTGTGCTGGTAGCCTGACGCTTTCAGCATGTCGGCAATCGGCGCGATTGTGGTCGCCGTGCCTACACCGAAAGCACCGGCCGTCAGGCCGACGCAAAGGCCGCGGTGGTCAGGGAACCATTTCAGCGCGTTTCCGATGGCGCCCCCGTAGACGATGCCGGCGCCGACGCCGCCCACTCCATACCAGAAATAGAGGCTGTTGATCGACTCCGCGTAGCCCGATCCAACCCAGCCCAGTCCGACCAACACCGAGCCGATCCCCAGCATGAAGCGGGGTCCGATCAAATCGACCAGGAATCCTTCAAAGGGTACGAGCCAGGTTTCCAAGGCGACGAATACGAAAAAAGTTACCTGGACAGCCTCCAGAGAGACGTGCAGATGCGCTTGAATGGGTTTGGTGAAGAGAGTCCACGCGTACTGCAGGTTCGCGATGGCCATCATCGCGACGATGCCTGAGGACAACTGGACCCAACGATTGGGAATTCGCGAGGGGTGAATCAAGGCGGATGGGGACCCAGCCATAGGTATTACCTCCATGACGGCGCGTTATACGTTAACGGCGCACTGCAAGAACGCCAGCCACCTCGCGACTTTCTCCCTCCGAACTTCCGGGTGGCGACCGGCTGCCCGACAGGCTAAGTCGGGCGGCGCGAGCCTCCACTTCCGTCAGGAAACAAATCACATCGGAAACCAGCCACTTTCCCTACATTTATCGACTTCTTCTTGGAAGTGATCGATATCTATCATTGGTAAAGTGCGGGCGAATCTTCCTCGCTTATGAAAAATAATCTCGCTGCCTTTCTGGACGGCAACCGGCCGCATCCGGGCTGGCAGGCTTGATCCTTCTTTAGCCTTAGCGCAGCCACCCCACGTGGCCGGGAATGGAGATGATTTGGCTCGGGGCGAGACCTTTGAGATATACTGGTCCGGTCATCGAACCACTTGCGGGTGGAAAAGTTAGCATGCTTCCATTGGACTGTCAAGAGTTGTCGAATACCGACGGCGAAGTGCTTGTCGACCGCGGACTTCCCGCGCTTTCGGCAGGAGGCATGAGATGGAAGTGATGGACGAAAGCCTGCGTTCGCAGATCGAAGTTTACCTCTCTCACCTCAATGGCTTGATTCGTCGCGGCGGCCAGGTTCGCGAAATGCTGAGGGCCGATCCAGCCAGCGCAGCCGCAATTGCCGCGACTCGGGCTTGGCAGGAAGATTGCGGAATAACCATCAATCAATTGTCCGGAGGCAGCAAGGCCCATTGGCTGGCGCGGTCGTTCAGTGAAGCCTTCCTGATGCGCTCCGGGACCGGTCATGCCGTAGAAGCGGCGACACCGGTAGAGATCGTGCAGAGACTCGTCAGCGTTCTCGAGCAAGCGGTCGCGTCGCTTTCGCAATCGGATAATGGATCGCTCATTTCCGCGTCGTCTGAAACACCTTCTCCTCGTCGTTTCGAGTTTGTCCATAACCGCGAGCTCCGTCCAGTTGTCGAACGCGCTTACAGGGATAGTCGCCGGGCGCTGGAGCAGCAGGACTACGAGACAGCGCTGCTCAATTCTTGCGGAATCCTGGAGGCCATCGTCACCGATGCCCTCGAACACAAAGGGCTAAGTGCGCTTCTTGCTTCGGGTGCGCCTGCCGAGAAGATTGCCGATTGGTCGTTCGAAACGCGGCTCACGGTCGCGGAGAGGGCAGGACTGATTCGCAGCGGATGCGCCCGGCTACCGGCAGTCGCGTGGGCGTACCGAGATTCCACCAATGCTAATGGCAATAGCGGAACGAAGGCTGCGGTTACGGAGCGCGATGCGCGACTAGCGGGGCAGGTTCTTCGGGTGGTGATGAGAGATCTGGATCCCGGTCGGTAATGAAGCGGGACACCACGCGGCCATACTTTCCGCGAGACTAATCTTCCAGGTCCTGCCGAAAGACTGGTTGAGCCGGATCAACGCTTCCGTCGATCACGCCCATCAGCAGATTTCCATACGCATCCGTCGCTTCCGGACGTGAAGCATAGCCGCGTTCCCTCTGCAGCGCTCCACCGTCCGCATAGATCAGTGTGAAATAGCGGCCGCTGGAATACTGAAGTTCGAGCAACTTGTTGGGCATGTCAGGATCACCTTCCTGACCCAGCACATCCATGAGCGCGACCGTCCACTGCCTGCCTTTTGGGTCCGTGACGACCTCGCGCTCGAGGAATTGCCAATCGTCCATGTTCCACAAAGGCATATTTATGCAAGCAACTGGGCGAGCGCTCTTCCCACCTGAGCGCCAGTAAACGGTTTCGGGACCAGCAGAACTTTGCGCGCCTTGCGGGAGCGCAGGCTGTCCTCGGCTTGCTCCGGCGTGTCACTGATAATGACGACAGGAAGCTCGGCGTGGTTCGGGTGATGACGCACGCTGTCGAAGAGCGACTCGCTCATATCGAAGCTTGAACAGTCGAGCACCACCGCATCAGCGCGGCGTTCGATCACGTGCTCATTGATGGCGCTGCTGTACCCCTCGGCGAAAACCTCGTAGCCGAGATCCTGCAGCGAGAAGGTTAACAGCTCAGCGATCTCCGGCGTATCGTCGATCAGCAAAATGCGCGACAATCTATTTCTTACCCGCGGCAGACTTACTCGGACCGGTTCCAGGCAGCCGCGGCTTCTTGCCTGCGGATGGTTCGATATCCATCATCCAAACTCGTCCGCCGGCGGTGTAGTAGGCCCGATGGTCGTTTTCGATCATTGCGCCCCATGCCTCCAGCGTGCGCATCGCAAAGGTATATCCCTCGAAGTTGTTGCGGGCGTGGTCCAGCACTTGGTTGGTGTGCCAGTTATCGGTAAGGATGGCGTCGCCCGGATGCACGCGCAGCACGGTGTAGAAGCGATCGTAGGCCGCTTCCGGCCGCACGTCGCGCGTCGACCCACGCTTTTTGCCTTCGGTGACGATATAGCTTTCCTGTCCTTCCGGCTCGACTTCGGGCTCAACCTGATTAGCAGTGCTAGTCTTAGCGTTCATACGGTCTCCGCGACTGCGGCGGCTTCTGTCGCCGACGCCATGTTGACAAGATTCTTGGCATCCGCCGCCTGAATCAAGGCCTCGGGCAGCTCGACGTTCATCATTCGCCATTGCTCGTTAGCAAACTTCTGCAAAGTGGCGATATGTTCTGCGTGAAGGTGGCCAAAGCGTCCTTGCAATTTCAAATACTCGGATACCGGCCGCATACTCGCGGGACGGAAGCTGTAATCGAAAGCGCGCTTCTCGGGGTTCCACTCCCACATGGGATAAAGCCCGCATTCGACGACCAGACGTCCCAGATCAATCGAGCGCGGCGTCTCGTAGACAAAGCCCTTCTGGCAGGGCGTGTAGACCATCAAATACGCGGCGCCTTTGTGGTTGAGTCCCTTGCGAACTTTGTTCATCAAGTCGATAGGATAGCCCACGCTCGCGGTCGCAACGTAGCAATGCGGATGACCCGCCGCCATCATGCGAGCGAGGTCTTTGGGGAACAGCTTCTTTCCTTCCGGAACCTCGGGACCGGGAGGAGAGAATGTCGTCATGCCGCCGTAGGGCGTGCGCGACGAAGCCTGAATGCCGGTGTTGGCGTACTGCTCGTTGTCGTAGCAGATGATCAGGCAGTCGTGATTGCGATAGAGTGCGCCGGAGATCGAGGCGAGACCGATGTCGGAGGCGCTGCCGTCGCCCGCTTCGCAGATGATATTTGGGAATTTACCCTTCCACTTCCCCTTGCGGATCATGGCTTCATAAGCGGCAGCGACGCCTGCGGTGAAGCTGCCCGCGCTGCCGATTTGCGTGTGCGCCCAGGGCACGTTGTAAGGCGTGCACAAGTAAGAACTGTTAGCGACGTACATGCAGCCCGTCGGCCCGACCAGAATGGTATTGTCGCCCGCGGCCTTGCTCGTCATTCGATATTGAATGGAGGGTCCGCAGCCGGCGCACGTGCGATGGCCCGGAACGAACGGCTCGGAGGAGGGCAGTTCCGGGTTATAAAAACGTGCACCCTGATTCGGGCTATCGAGAATCGGCAGCAGCTGCCGCTGAACTTCTATGCTTGCCATATCAACTCTCCAATCGCAAGGCCAGAGACCCTGCCGCAATCTTTAAGGACAGACCAATCAGGTCCGATCGAAATAAAGCTCCGCTACTCTTCGAATCCAACCCAATGCGTGCGCTTTTCGATTTTTCCGCGTCGTTGGGCGTCCAGCATTTTCTCCGTCATCCAATAGAATTCCTTCAGCACGATGGCCTCGCCGCCCATGCCCGCCATGAACGACAGGATTAACGGCCGCTTATCGCTTTCGTAGAGAGCGGCGGCGGCTTCGGCGTACAGCACACCTCCACTGCTCACGCTGCCGAGTCCCATGTTGGTTTCGATCACGCCAACTACTTTGAACTTGCTTAGAGAATCCTTTACCCGGTCTGTTGGATATGGCCTGATGGTCCTCAGCCGCACCATACCCACCTTTAGCCCCCGGTCGCGCATGTGTTGGATTGCGAACCTCGCCGTCACCGCGTGAGCACCTTGCAGGAAAAAGACAACGTCGGCGTCATCGGTCATGAACTCTTCGACCCAGGGATCGTATCGTCGGCCGAAGATCTTCGCGAATTCATCGTGCGCCTGCTCAATGACCGCCATCGACTCTTCCATAGCGCGCGCCCGCTCTAACTGCAGCGGTGGACCCTGCTCCGGCATGATCTGCGGTCCGTGCGAAACGGGATGCCGCGGATCCAGCGGATAAGGATGCTTATACGGTGGCAGGAATTCCTTGACCTGGCCTGTGTCCGGCAATTCCACATCGCCGGTGATGTGTGAGACGAAGAAACCGTCCTGGCAGACCATTTGCGGTAGGAGCACGCGACGGTCCTCGCCGATTCGGTATGCGATCAGATGATTGTCGAAGGCCTCTTGCGCATCGCACGACCAGCCCATGATCCAGCCCATATCGCGCGTGGAGAGCGCGTCGGTGTGCTCGGAACCGAAATCGCCGGGAGGATCAAGGGTGCGGTCGGCGATCATCATCTGCACCGGCATGCGGCTGCCCGAGATCGGCGAATAGAGTTCGTAGGCAAACTGCACGCCCACTCCCGAGCTGCCGGTGAAAACGCGAGCCCCGGCCGATGCAGCACCGTGCGCGATACTCAATTGCGAGTGTTCGCTATCGGCAACAATATATTCGGCGTCGAGTTCGCCATTAGCGACCATTTGAGCCAGCGCCATCATGGTCGCGGTGTAAGGACGAATGGGGTAAGCCGCGATCACATCGACGTCCGCATACTTCGCGGCTTGAGCCGCGGCGACGCAGCCATTAATTCGGACCATCCTCTTTTTTACTGCCGTAGCTGTTTGCATGTTCGCTCCGCTCTAAATGGTCTTTGCCGCCCGGTCGCCCAGGTTTCTCAGTTCTTCCGCTTGCCGTCCGTGCAGACCGGGCGAGATGGCAAAGGCTGTATCCATGCGCACGACGCCGGTATCGAAGTCGAGTTCGGGGACGCCCTCAAGGCATCCCGTCGGACATTCTTCGATACAGACGCGGCATCCTTTGCAGTAGTCGACCAGAATCTTGTACATCCCGTTCGAACGTTCCGGACGCGCGATGCAGGGTTCGGGGCAGACGAGATAACAGTTGTCGCAGGCGTTGCACGTACCGCAACTGAAACAACGGCCAGCTTCCTCAACCGCCTGCTCTTCCGTAAATGCCTGGATCACTTCTTCCTGCGTCTTTTTTCGGCTGGCCGGCGCGAGCATGATCTGATGCAAGCGCGGGAAGTGCGGGAAATACGTCATGTTCATGCGATTCAGATCGAAGATGACGTCAACCGCAATCGTCCGCGGCTGCAACTGATCACCACGTATGACCTTGTCCAGATTGAAGGCAACTCGCTTGCCATCGCCCACCGCATTCACCACCATCAGCGGTTGACCGGAACCAAGTTGCGCGATATCGCCCGCGGCGAAGAAATTTGTGTCGCCGAGACGGCCGAACTTATCGATCTTGATGGTGCCACGTTCGTTTTTGAACTCCGCTGGCAGCCACGCGATCGATGCGCGCTGTCCTATCGCGATGATCACGTTGTCAACGTGGAAGTGCTCGCCAGCGACTTCTCTATCGACGGTGATGGGCGAGGCATTGATGGCGCCGGAGAAGCGAGCAGGGTGCAATTGCAAACTCTCGACTTTGCCGTTGCCGAGTACTGCCGTCACTGCGCGTCCGTGAACCAGTTCGACTCCTTCTTCGAGCATGTCGTGCAGATCTTCGGGCGAAGCCGGCATCTCTTGGCGGTTGGCCTCGACGGTGATCATGGTCACTTCCACGGCGCCCTGCCGCAGCGCTTCACGGGCGCAATCGATCGCGGTGTTTCCGCCGCCGATGACGGCGACGCGGGCACCGAGTTTCACTTTGGAAGCGCCCATGCCGATATCGCGGAGGAAGGGAAGACCGTAAAGCACGCCGTCTTTATTTTCCCCCTCGGCTCGAACGCTATTGGGTTCGGTGAGACCGATGGCCAGGACGCACGCGTCGTAGTTCTTTTTCAGCTCGTCCCAGGTAACGTCCTTGCCGACTTCGACGTTGGTTTTGATTTCAATCCCGAGTTCGACAAGACGTTCGATCTCGCGATCCAGCACATGCTGCGGAAGCACCCAGTCGGGAATTCCGCCGCGATTGAGGCCGCCTGCTTTCGGCGACTTCTCAAGGATGGTCACTTTGTAGCCCAGGCGCGCCAGTTGATATGCGGCGCTATGACCGGCCGGACCCGATCCCACGACCGCTACTTTTTTGCCGTTGGGCTTGCCCGGTTTGACCACGTCGTGTGGCAGTGCCTGTCCCAGATCGCCGAGAAAACGCTCGACCGCGCGGATCGAGATGGCTTCGTCATACTTCCCGCGGTTGCAAGCTTGTTCGCATGGGTGGTAACACACGCGGCCTGTGACCGAGGGGAAGGGCATGTCTTCCTTAATGAGGGCGTACGCGTCCAGATACTTGCCGCGCTTCACCAGGTCGAGATAGCCCTGGATCTTTTCGTTAGTGCCGCAGGCGTTGTTGCAGGGTGGCAACTTGTCACGATACACCGGGCGAATGGAACGCCAGTTGCCAGTCGGAAAAAGGTCTTGCCCTTTTTCCTGCGTTGGCGCGGGAGTGATGCCTGCGAACGGGATCTTGAGGCGATCGGGAATGCGTGTGCCTTTTGTCGACATGTGATCCTTTAGTCCTTCCTATACAACCACTGGGCTCAGCTTCATGATGTGCAACTGGTCGAGCGCCATCTCGAATGCCCGCTTGTTGGCGATCATGGGTTCGATGGTCTCCATCTTGACGATGCCGGTAGTCTTCACCACGGCAGCGATTAGGGGAGCTGCGATATCGGGCGCGATCGATTTGTTGCGCTCGGCGGCGCCCTCGGTCGAAAGACGATCGAGACCCAACTCACCCAGGCGGTAGTAGAGCCATTTGTGATCGGCGAGGTGAGCCGCGTCTACACAGACGAGTTGCGCCAGCCGCTCGGGGCCCGGAACGAAGCGAATCATGTAATCGGGCGTGTAGTGCGTGTTGATCACGAGCGTTCCGCCGGGCGGCATGCCGCGCATATAATCCCAACCCTTGACCATCGTGCCTTCGACCAGCACGACGATGTTGGGATTCTCGTTTTCGTAGGTCAGTTCGTTCTCGAGGACTTCGTCGCTCACGCGGCAGTATTTGCGCGTGGGGCAGTTCGTTCGATCGGGATTGTCGACGTAATTTTCCATGGCCTGCGCGTACTTGCCTTCCAGACGGGCGGAGGCGGAGATGGAATTCACGATGTCGCGGCCTTCCTTGTCCATAATGATGCCGCGTGTCCAAACGGTGAGTTCTGTGTAACTCATGATCAACCCTCGTTATGACTCAGTCAGATGCCTCAGGACAAAAATCCTGGGCGTTTGTGCTCGTCTCTCTTGTACTTTTCAATTGCGTGGGGGAGCAGCGATCAGAATTGATGACCGTCATGAAATCACTGCGCAAGACCACGAAAGGCGCACGGCGCGTGCCTTCTTGAAACTCGGCAATCGCCCATAGCGTGGCTTTCTTGCACAGGCTTTCAATGTCGGCCCCGGTGAGGCCTTCCATCTGCCCCGCGAACTCATCGAAATCGACATCGGGCGCGAGCGGAACGCAGCGGCAGCTAAGGCGCATGATGGAGGCGCGATCGGCCGCGTCGGGTTTATCGAAGTGGAGTATGTAATCGAAACGCCCGCTGCGCATGAGCGCGGGATCGATCCTCTCGGGACGGTTGCTGGCGGCCAGCAGGATCACTCCCTTGACGTCGCGCAAGTTGTCGATCTCGCGGAGCAGCTGGCTGAGAATCCTCTGGAAAACGTCCGAGCCGAATTGATCAGCACCGAACCTCGGCGCGAGCGCATCAATGGTGTCGAAGAAAAGGATGCAGGGCGCGGCTCGCCTCGCCTTTTTGAAGACTTCGCGTAGCGCCCGCTCGGACTCGCCCAACCACTTCGAGTAAAGTTGTGGGCCGTCGATGGCGATCAGCGGAATCTGCTTTTCCCCGGAGAGAGCCCGTGCGAGGGCAGTCTTCCCGGTACCCGACGGTCCGACCAGCAGGATGCCTCGCGGCGGCGCCAGTCCAACCTGTTCATAGATCTCGTCGTGCATGTGCGCATGCTCGACGACGGCATCGAGCATGCGCTTGACCTCGTGCAGACCTCCGAGCGCGGCAAAGGTCGACGAGCTTTTCTCGATGAAAAATTCGCGCGTGGCGCTGGGCTCGACTTCTTTCAGGCCCGCGAGAAAGTCTGCGCGCGTGACCCGCAGCGCAGCGAGTTCAGCCGACGCGGCACCGTCCGTTTCCAGAGGAACACTGGAGAGGAAACGGCGCAAAGCAATCATGCCGACTTCCTGTCCGAGAGCTTCGAGATCGGCACCGACGAAGCCATGAGAATGCTCGGCAATCTCGCGCAAATCGACGTCGGGCGCAAGCGGCATAGCGCGGGTGTGAATCCGGAGAATCTGCAGGCGTGCCTGGGTGTTCGGAACGCCGATTTCGATTTCGCGATCGAAGCGGCCGGGGCGGCGCAGCGCCGGGTCCAGCACCTCGGGAATGTTGGTCGCGCCGATGACGATCACTTGGCCGCGCGCGACAAAACCATCCATCAAGCTGAGAAGTTGCGCCACCACGCGCTTTTCGACCTCACCGGCCACGTCAGTGCGTTTGGGAGCCACCGCATCGATCTCGTCGATGAAGAGAATCGCCGGAGCGTGGCGCGCCGCTTCCTCGAAGACCTCGCGGAGTTTGGCCTCGCTCTCGCCATAAAACTTCCGCATGATTTCGGGACCGTTAAGGTGAATAAAGTGCACACGGCTTTCGGCGGCTACGGCGCGCGCCAGTAGCGTTTTGCCCGTCCCGGGCGGACCGTACAAGAGAACGCCTTTCGGGGCGAGAATTCCCAGTTGCTCGAAGATGCGGGAGTGCTTGAGAGGCAACTCGATGATTTCGCGCACGCGCGCGACTTCACGCTCCAGCCCGCCGATATCTTCGTACGACACCGCAGGAGCGCGGGCGATGGTCTGGTCGCCATCCACGATGCGTATGTCGGTGCGGCTGCCAATGACGACAGGTCCGGAGGGAATCGTGCGCACCACCTGGAAGTTCACCGCCTTGGCAAATGTCGGGACTCTCACCACGCAGCCCGCGATGACCGGGACATCCACCAGGTCCTCGAGCATACGATCGGGGGCGATGGTGGCGGGCGCGGCTCCCACCCATAGCGGCGACAGGCGGACGGCCACGGCCTGCGCGTGCTCGACTGGAATCACCGTCACTTGCTCCTGCAATCCCGCGCCGCAATTGCTGCGGCAAGTCCCGTCGATCTGGACCATGCCCTCGTAGCTTTCGCTGGAAACTTCAGCACGCGCCACGGCGATTGTGCCCCCAGTGATCTTGAGCACGTGGCCGGATTTGGCATTCATGCGCCGCAGGTCGGCTGGCGCCAGTCGCGCGATGGCATGGCCGATATCCTGAATGCGCGCTTCCGCTACGCGGAGCCGGAGAGCTGCGTGAGACGACGGCGCGACTTCCGACGCGCCTGCGGCATCGGCTTTGTGATTTGCCAGTTCGGACAATCCCCGATCCTTAGCTGACGATCCCTAATTAACGAACCCTAATTAACGAACCCCAGATTCGCAGGCACGACGGCCTACGGTTCACTTGAGGCGGACCCTACCGCCATTTATTGCCCCGCGACGCCATCCCACATAACGGCGAATCGCGAACAACCCAACCACGGAGGAGATCTCCGTCACTCAATCTCGTCGAGCACGATTTCCTCGACGTCTTCAATGTGCCGGCGCATCGCGGCCTTTGCGGCTTCCGCATCCTGACGCTTGATGGCAGCGAGAATCCTCCGGTGGCCGGCCAAAGATTTTTTGGGACGACCTTCCACTTGCAGCGAACGCTCCCGCGTATCACGCAGCAGATCCATCAGAATGTCGAGCACCTTCAGCACGACGTTGTTGCCCGAAGCCAGCGCCACGCTGTAATGGAATTCCGCGTCTTCGGCAATGGTCGTTTCTCCACGCGATAGCTTCTCTTCTTGTCTTTGCAGAATCTCTTCCATCTCGGAGATTTCTTCGGGCGAGGCGTGCGTGGCTGCACGGGCGGCCAGAGGCGGTTCCAGCATCTTGCGGAAATCCAGGAGTTCGCCGACCACCACTTGCTTCTGCTTCAGAGCGTTCGAGAAAGGATTGACTAACGAGTCCGCCGATATTTCGCGGACGATCGTGCCGGCTCCTTGCCGGGGTTCCACCAGGCCCATAAGCTCCAGACCGCGAATCGCATCTCGAATGGAACTTCGGCTCACTTGCAGCATTTCCGCCAGGTCCCGTTCCGAGGGGAGCTTGTCCCCAGGTTTCAGCTTTTTGAGAATCAGACGTTCGATCTGCCGAGCGACTTCTTCGTAGACCTTATTCTTACGAACCGCTTCGAAGTCGGATTTGACGGGAGTAGCCAACGTGGCTCCAAGTGGTCCGATAAGTGGACCAGCAGACCAAAGGAGTATACCCCGGTTGTCAAGGCCCTAGCAAGGGTGGGGGACAAAAGTCTTTTGGTCAGAGGCGGCTCGCCTCATGATACGGCAAAAAGAGGCGTCAGATTTGATTTGGCGCTCTCGTACCAGTTTCGGTTTGCTGCCGAATGGCACACTCTGCCAACAACTTCGTGCAGCTATACACAGTGCGCGTACAGGTCATGGGCAGTCCCACGCGCTCTCCCAATTCCACCACTGCACCCACCAGCGCTTCCAGTTCCATGGGCCGGCCTGCCTCCAGGTCTTGCAGCATGGAGGTTTTGTGTTCGCCAACTTTTTCCGCCCCCGCGATTCGCTGATCGATGGAAATCGGCAACTCCATGCCCAACTTGAGGGAGACCGCCTCCACCTCCTGCATGATGCTGCGAATTACGGAGCAAACTTCGGGATCACGTGCCATCTGCGCCAATGTGGCGCGCGTCAATGCGCTGACTGGATTGAACGACGAATTTCCTAGAACTTTCACCCAGATCTCATGCCGGATGCGAGTGGTAACCGGACAGCGAAACCCCGAGGCAATGAGAGCTTCGGCAATGGCGCGAATGCGGTCGGAGCGCGTGCCATCCGGTTCGCCGAGGGTAATTCGATTCCCTTCGGTATGTTGAATGACTCCGGGCTCGGTAATCTCAGTCGCGAAATAGATGATGGAGCCGACCACCTGCCGCGCCTCAATCGCCGATGAAATCAGGCCGCCGGGATCGACGCGCTGCAGCCGCAATCCTTCCCACTCGCCACCGAAGCCCTGAAAGTACCACCAGGGAATTCCATTCTGCGTGCCGACAACAGTCGTATCCGGGCCGAGAATCGGCTTCAAGTGCGGCGCAAGTTGTGGCAGGCCGTGGGCCTTCACGCCCAGAAAAACCACGTCGACCGGGCCCACCTCTTCGAGGGAAGCAGCGATCGTGGGCCGCGCCACAAAATCTCCCTCGGCACTTTTCACCTGCACGCCGTGCTCCTGCATGGCGCGAAGATGTGGCCCGCGCCCGAACAGGGTTACATCGAATCCGGCGTGCGCCATGCGCGCACCGATGTATGCTCCGATTGCGCCCGCCCCCGCGATCAGGAATCTCATTGGTGGTCATCCAAGAGCGCGGTGGCGACGGCTCGCCGCCGAATTTTTCCGGTTGCGGTGGTTGGGATACTATCCACCAGATAGATCTTTTTGGGACATTTATAATCTGCCAGGAATTCGCGGGAATGCTTGATAAGTTCCTCCTCGGTGGCTCCGTGGCGTTCGTGCAGGACCACGGCTGCGGCCACTTCTTCTCCCAGGGTGGGATGCACGTAGCCAAACGTGACGGCTGCCGCGACTGCGGGATGCCTGAGTAAAATCTCATCCACTTCATGAGGCGCGATGTTTTCGCCGCCGCGGATGATGATGTCTTTGATACGGCCCGTCAAATGCAAATAGCAGTCTGCGTCGAGGAATCCTTCGTCGCCAGTACGAAACCATCCATTCACAAAAGCGCGAGCGTTGGCCTCGGGATTACTTTCGTATCCCCGAAATACATTTGCCCCCTGGATCGCGATCTCGCCGCGCTGGTTGGTACCGAGATGATTGCCTTCCTTGTCCATGATGCTGATGCGCAGCCCCGTGCCCACGCCGACCGAACCTGCTTTGCGGTGCCGCGGGGGCAGAGGGTTGGACGTCATTTGGTGAGCCGCTTCCGTCATTCCGTAAGCTTCGACGAAGGGTACGCCAAAGACATCCTCGATCTTGTGAATGAGTTCCGGTGACAAGGGCGCGCTGCAGGAGCGGAGGAAGCGTAGCGTCGCAGCTTCTGCGGGCTTGTGGCGGCTGCGGGCCATTAGAAGCTGGTGCATCGTGGGCACTCCCGAATACCAGGTCACGCGATTTTCACGCACCGTCCGCCAGAAAGAGAGCGCGTTGAATTTAGTAGGAACCACGACGGTGCCGCCGGAAAGCAAAGTGGCCATGGTCGAGCCAATCAAACCGTGAATGTGGAACAGCGGCATGATGCAAAGCGATACGTCTGCCTGGGTCAGCGCGTACGTGTTCGCAATGTTTGCCGAGGAAACTGCCAGATTGAAATGACGCAGCGGCACGCGCTTGGGGCGTCCGGTGCTTCCACTGGTGTGCAGGACGAGAGCAATATCGTCGGGGTTAGGCGCCGTCGCGGTGACTCCACTGGGAGCGTCGACCATACGCGCGTTGCCCTGTTCGTTCATCTCCACGGAAAACACTGGAATGTTGCGATCCTTCGCCGCGGTGCGCACGAACTCGGCTCCCACCGGAGGGCACAGCAAAATGCGCGCGTTAGTGTCACCGAGGAAGAAATGAAACTCTTCGTAGGGATACGTCGGATTCAAAGGCGCTGCAGTACCGGCGATCGAGGCGGCGAGAAAACTGACAATCGCAGGCAATCCGTTGGGCAGTGCGATCGCCACAGCATCGCCACGGGATATGCCGGCGGATGCCAAAGCGTTCGCCATGGTCAACACTTGCTGGCGCAGCGAATCGTAGGTGACATTAATTCCAAGCTCGGGCACAACGATTGCCGTGTGACTATCGGCGAAGTGTAAAACGTCAAGAAGCGTGTCAGCCGACTTGAGTGTCATTCGTTCTCGCCTCTAGCGCGTTCCTTGGATGATAGGCCGACTTTATGTGTTGTCCGCCAAACGAAAGGGGAGCGGCGGCTTCAGTCCTTCGTACGCCCGGGACGGACTTTTTGATCTAGATCGAGTAGCCCTCTGAGCTCAGGGTCCTTTTGAATTCCGTCAGAAAAAATTGCACATTATCTTCGGTGGCCAACGGACCCATCACCCCGATGCGGAAGACTTTTCCCGCGAGCGGCCCGAAACCGCCAGCGATCTCGATGCCGGGTCCGTCCAACAAGCGTTTGCGAATTTTGGCCTCGTCCACCCCTTGGGGCACGCAAACCGTATTCAAGGTTGCGATTCGATGTGGTTCCGGAACGTGCATACGCAGGCCCATCGCTTCAATCCCCTTGACGAAGGCCCGGTTGCAATGGCGATGACGCTCCCAACGGTTTTCAATTCCCTCTTCGGCGATCACCAGGAGCGCCTCGCGTAACGCGTAAAACATGGAGATCGGCGCCGTGTGGTGGTAGCGGTGCGAAACCGTCGAGTAGTCATGAATCAGTTTCAGATCGAGATACCAACTGCGCGAGGGAGTGGTGCGAGCACGCAAGAAATCCATGGCACGCAGCGACATCGCCATGGGAGATAAACCGGGAGGACAGCTCAATCCTTTTTGCGTGCAACTGTAGGCGACGTCGATTCCAGTCTGGTCGAACGCCACTGGAACTCCGCCGAGCGACGTGACGCAATCCGCGATCACCAGAGCGTCAACGCCGTGAGCGGCGGCGCAGATCGCACCTGCCGATTGCAGTGCACCGGTCGAGGTCTCGGCGTGAACATAGGCGACAACTTTGGGCTTCTCACGACGGACAAATTCCTCGGCTTCATCGTCGCTGAAGATCTCTCCCCAGCCTTTTTCGAAGCGCACGACGTTCGCACCCTGGCGCTTCGCCATCTCCGTGAGGCGGTCGGAGAAATATCCATTCGCGAAGATTGCGAACTTGGCTCCGGGCTCGACGAAGTTAGCCACAGCAGCTTCCATACCCGCGCTGCCGGTACCGGAAATCACGAGCGTGGCGCCGGCACTGGCTCCGAATGTGGCTTTGAGTAATTGCTGGACATCTCCCATCACTTGGATGAAGTAAGGGTCGAGGTGTCCCACGATCGGCTTCGACAGCGCTTCATAGACCCGCGGGTGAACCATGCTGGGTCCGGGACCGAATAAGTAGCGGCGGGGCGGCTGCAAGGCTGGCAAGTGAGGGGCAACGGTCTGTTCGATGGCGCTCATATTCCTCGATTCGGTTAAACCTCAAATAAGAATATTACGGCACGGAGCGGACAATCTCCAGAACCACCGTGAGACAGTGTTTGCGGAAGCCTAAATCGGCGAGTGGTGTCCCTGCACAATCATTTCCTCGGCGATACGGCGAGCTTCGGGGAGAGTCGCCGCGGCTTTGCGATCAATCTCGGCCGGCAGATCTTTTTGAATCTTCGCCAGCTCCTCATCAAAAATTCGCGTTACCAATCCGGCAGAATGTTCGAGGGACTTGGCATCGTCGCCGTTCACTCTGACTTTGTGCTTCACGCGCTGGGCAATCATGAGGCGATAGATGCGGTCCGTCGCCAGATCTTCCATGTAGCCATCGAGCAGGCTGGCGCCCTTGCCGTTGAGCACTCCGTTGCGATACCGAATCACGGTGCGGACGGCCGCACGCGTTCCGGCAAGGGTGGTGGCGCCAACACCTTTCGGTATCGGCCGCAGGTCGGGATGCGCATTCCTCAGCTGGGGCCGTTTCGCGATCTGATTGGGATATGGAAATTGTGCGACCGCGATTTCGTTCTGGTCGGGATGGCCGGTCCAGGCCCCATCCATCAGACAATCGGCTTCGTTCTTCTTGTCCTGCTTGAGCACCCGCAACGCGCGCTCGTTCAACTCCGGGTCCGTGCGGCTGGGATAAAGGGCGGTCATTCCGCCAATCGCGTGGGCTCCGTGCTTGTGGCAGATTTCCGGCATCAGCGTGCGAAAATTTTGGAAGAAGGCCACATCGTGCGGGATGGTATTGCGATCCGGCAAAATCCAGTTAGGATCCTCGATCATGAAATGAATGAGTGAGGCCATGTAATCCCAGCGGCCGAGATTCAATCCCAGGCAATGGTCGCGAAGATTGAAAAGAAATTCCTCCATCTGATAGGCCAGCGGATGAGCCTCCACCAGCGCCATGCATTTGATGTAATCCTTCGGCAGGCCTTTGTGTTTGGCGAAGGCCTGGAAGAGATCTCGCCACCAGAACGCCTCCTCGGCCGACTCGCTCTTGGGGATATACACAGAGAAATTGTGTGGTAACCATGTGGGATCAATCTGGTACCAGATCAGTGCAAGGTCGAACAAAGAAGCGGACGTGATTTCGTTCTTGATCACTCCGCCCTGGCTGATGTGCAAGCCGCGGGGGCGCACCCAGGTCACAGTCTTCGAGCGCTGCACCGCAACTTTCTTTTGCCGCTTCTTGTCGTCATAGCTGAGCTCATACTTATAGGCGGCAAGGGTGTTGTTGATCGCCAGCATGATGTGATCCCAAGTGTTGGCCGTGGAATCTTCGACGTCGATCATGACGGCAGGTGAGCCGGAGTTCAGCAATTTCACTGTCAACTCACCATCATCGGCAGGGCCGGTCATCTGGTTGCGCTGATCGGCGCACCAGTCGGGGACTTCGATTCGCCAATCACTTGTGGTCGCTTCCGAGGCCGGCAGATAATCAGGCGGATGCCCGCGATGGGACGCCTGCAATACCTCGGCGCGCTTGGCGATAAGCCTGTTTTGCCAGGGAGTGAATTGTTTGTGGAGGGGCAGCAGAAAGTCGAGAAAGCCCTTTGGCAGGTCTTTCTCGGGATTCAGATCGGCAGGCGCGAAGTTCATGCCCTGCGGGTTCATAGCTTCAGTATCCACTACCTGATGATGAATTCGAGCAACCGGCTCGCATATCAACGCGGGGATTATAACTCCCGCCACTCAGTGCGAGCATGCAAAAATGCGCTGGACACCGCAGCATCACAACGATCTGTGATCCGAATGCAAATTCGACTCTTATCGCACCGTGATGAAGAAATAGGCGCTCATCGCGACTCCGATGCCGATTACCAGAAGCCGCACCTTCCGCGGGTCGGCCTTCTGGGCGAAATGCGCACCGAACCAGCCTCCAGCGAGTGACCCCGCGATCATCACCCCACACTGTGGCCACAAAACTGCGCCGGCCGCGATAAACGTGACCACAGCCGCGGCATTAATGGCGACGGCCAACAGCGTCCTGATCGCGCCCATGGCGTGGATGTCGCGCATCCCGAGTATCGCTAACATGGCCAGAGTCATGAATCCGATGCCAGCTCCGAAGTATCCGCCGTAGACCGAGACCAGCAGTTCCATGATCGAAGTCCATAGAATCGCGCGCCATGACGTGTTCCGAAGATCATCAACAATCGCTGTCTTGCCTGCGAGTGAACGGATCGAATTGCCGAAAGCGAACAATAGCGTTCCCCCTAGCAGTAGCCAGGGGACGAGGCGCAGAAAAGTATGCTGCGGAGTGTGCAGCAAAAGGAGTGCTCCCGCCCAGCCGCCGGCGATGCTGGTCAAGATGAGGGGAACCAACACGCGCGCCGGCGCGTTCAACCGCTTTAAGTAGGCGAGGGTGCTGGCCGCCAACCCGGGCCACAACGCAACCGTGTTTGTGGCATTGGCTAAAACGGCAGGGATTCGAATGAAGAGCAACGCGGGAAAGGAGATGAAACTGCCTCCGCCGGCCAATGCGTTCAGTGTTCCCGCGATTACCGCGGCGAAAAGCAAGAAGATGGCCTGGGTGAGATGTAGGTTCATACGGGGCGGAAGAGCGCGATTCAGACATCCGCAGCTGCCCCGGACGGCGAACCAAGCTCGGCAATAAATTTATCAGGAGTTGCCCCATATCAGGAATTTGTCGCCTGGAGGTCCCTCCCATGGCGCTGGGCGTTACTTCCATTGACTCGGCCACTGTGACTTAAATCACAGTTGTAAACTACGATTAACTTTGTGCGAACTGCCGGCCGAGTCTTCCGGAAATTTCTTGACAGTAATTGCACGAATGTAGTAGTAATTCGCCCCGGTGGCAATGGTCCGCTTTTCAGACCGGCTAAAAAATTCACTTCGCACTCTTGCGATATTTATAGCCTTTCGGCCGACCAAATGAAGCGGGGCTTCGCCTGTGTGCCTGACCGCTGGAGGGCAGAGCCCTTTTAGCACATCACCTCGGAGAGGAAACACATGCGCTCGCGAACTGCGTTTTTCGTGCTTCTAGTCGCTTACCTGGCCTCAAGTGCGCTTGCCCAAGCTCAACGCACGGCACCTGCGAGCCAAGCCGGTGGATCCTCCGGGGCCGCAACCGAGGAAGAAGTCAGTCAGTTGCGCAGCGAGGTTGCGGCGCAGCGCAAGACCATCGACGAACTGAAGGCTTTGGTCGAGAAACTGGTAGACGGAAAGGCTCGGGCCGCCGACAACGGCTCAGTCCAGATTCGGCCCGTAGCGGAGTCTTCTTCGCCCAGCGCCAATCCCCAGCCAGTCGCAACTCAGAGTTCCGCTCGACTGATGAATGCGGTGCTCCTCGAAGCCGCTCCTGAACCCGCGCCGGTCCTCGGCCAAACTGCAGCCACCCCCAAGAAAGACGCTCCGCCGCTCGCCGCAGGATGGAGCGGAGAACACTTTTTCATCAGGAGCGCGGATGGACAATTCAGCATCAGCCCTTATGGATATGTAGATACCGACTACCGTGCCTACAAAGGCGACGGCGCACCCGCCGACACGTTTATTCTGCGACGCGCTCGCTTCGGCTTCCAGGGCAATTACGGTTCGCACTTCGATTTTGCGTTGCTCACCGATGCAGCAGCGACGACCGGCTCCGTGGTACGCGACGTTTACCTCAACGTACGAATTCGGCCCGAGTTCCAATTCCAGGCCGGCCAATTCAAAACGCCATTTGCTCAAGAAGCTGGAACCGGTGCTACCAACCTGGACTTCGTAGAACGCGGATTCCAGTCGATCCTGTATCCGTCGGCCGCGTCAGCGTTCCGCAGTCCCGGAATCGCCCTGCATGGAGATATTGACGGTGGCGTCATACAGTACTGGGTGGGTGCGTTTAACGGAAAAGGCTATGCGATAGCCAACACCACAAATCAACCAGAAGTCGTGGGACGGCTTCGCCTCTACCCCTTCCGCAGATCTAACAGTGGTTGGTTCAAGGATCTTGCCCTTGGCGGAGCGATTGATCGTGGTCGCTCCCGTGGTCTTTCCGGAGATCAAAGCTTCAGCGGCACGCTGCCCGATGCAGCTTACAGCTTCTTCCCGCAATTCGCCATTAACGGACCGGTCCAGCGCTACAACGGTGAGTTCACCTACCTCAAGTCGGCGTTTGCTCTGCGCGGCGAATTTGATCAACTCAACATGTCGCGCAACAATATCGGCTCCGAGCAGGCAGGTGGGCTTGGCTTCATTAGTCTTCCGTCAATCGTAGCCAAGGCATGGAACATCAGTGCGACCTATTTGCTCACGGGCGAAAAACAGCCGGAAAACGGTACACCGCGGGTGAAGCACCCGCTCTTTGGGCCGGACACTCCGGGCGGTAAAGGACGCGGATTGGGAGCGTGGGGAGTCGGTTTTCGATACATGGGCATACAAGCCAACGAACCGGGCGCGAATTTCTTGAACTACTACACGCCGGGTTACGTGCCTACGTTCAACTACCACACCGACGAGATCACCGCAGGGCTCACCTGGTATCCCAATTACTGGGTCAAGTACTCGGTCAATCTGGGTATTGATCAGCTGAAGGATCCCAGCACGATTGGCGCGATACCGCAGAATTATTACGTCGTTTTGCAGCAGCTACAGTTCAGGTTCTAATGCCGCTGGCGTGTCGATTTCGGAATGGAACGGTTAACAAAGTTCGGTAATGCCGGGGCTGGTCACGACTGGTCCTTAAGGGAAATCGCAGGAGGGAATTTGATGAGACCGAGGATTCTGCTGAGCATTCTTATCACGGCATTATTTGTGATCATGAGCGGCTGCGGCACAACGCCGAATTGTCCCACTTGCGGCACCACGATCAATGGCGCCTACGCCGTCATCAATACTATTCCCGTCCCCGAGCACAATGCTACCGGCGAGCCGGGCGGCCCATTTAACTCTTTCGACATAAGCACGATCGCGCCGAACCCCGCAGTCTCGGGCCACTACCTGGATTATATTTCCGACCGAATTGGCTTGGTCATGCAGGTGATCGACACCTCCCAGGATGTCGCAGTGTTTTCGATTCAAGGGTCCAACGCTGTCGCCGGCGCCGGCAACGGCGCCAGCGGGTGTGCACAAATTCCGGCCACCAATACCACATCGGCCTTAGACATTATTCCGCCCGTCATTGATGTGTTTGGCAACTTCACCCGATTCGGATGCAGATCGGACATGTCCACGGCTACGCCACCGGGACCGACCTTTCACCTGATCACGGGTTTTGGAGCGAATCATAACTTCGGCGGATTCCCCGGCGCGCAGTGCTGCGCCGCACGTGGCAACGGCGTGAACCCGATGTCGGGACCGGACGGGAACACGACCACTCCGGATGGCAAAATTCTCTTTGTCGGCAACGGCAGCTCCAGTGTAGTGGTTTTCGACTTGACCACGATGAACCTGGGCACCAATCCGCCCACTCCGCCGACCGTACTCGCCGTTATACCGACCGGCGTATCTGCCGACTATGATGGACCGACTGGCATTGCGGGTTGTGTTGCGTCGTGGAACGGCGAAGCTGGCTCCGCTACCGATTGCGGAGACGACCGCGCCGACGAAATGGCATACGACCCCACGCACCAGGTTCTCTCAGTGATCAACGGAGATCCGGGGTTGCCATTCGTCACCTTCATCGACATGTCGAACATCGTCAACAAGACGGGAACCTTGGCGCAGCAACATTGCCTGCCGATTGACTCGACGCTGGCTTATGGTCCCTATCCTCCGGGATACGCTGCGGGCAGTTATCTCGGCGCTCCTTATCCTCTTCAAGGGTCAGGCACCGGCCTACCCCCATCACTGCAGTTGGATCCTGGCGTCGGGGGTTCCTTTAATCCGCCAAGTTGCATTATCGGACAGATCTACTACGACGGCGTAGGAGGCCCAGGGAATCTCCTCAACCCCAGCACCCCGGTCGATACCCTTGGTGGCACGGTTCCCTGTCCGGATCCCTCCAATCCCCACGTCTTCAGCGGCGTATCGGGATCGGCGGCTGACGTTGCTGCCGGCCTACCGGGCGTCGGCACAACTCCGAGCGGCACGGCGTATACCATTCCCTGCCATCATGGACCCATTTTGGACTACACCTCGGGGGCTTTCTGCAGCCTAACCAGCCCGGCGTCCACCTGCGCCGGCGCGATATCGCCAGCGGGGCTGGGGGGAATGACGTACAATTCCAACTCCGGATTCTGGCTGCTGTCGAATGGGAATTCCACTGCCACCACCAACATTGGCAGCGTTGATGTGATCGACCTCCAGCTCGGTACAGGGAACGGCCCGGTGGTGGTAAATAGTTTCGTCATGCCGAATTGCATGCCAACCGGCATCGTTCAGGGTCCGGGTAATAACTTCCTCGTGGGTTGCGCGGACCATGACGGCGAGGCATTCCCTCCGAATGAATATGTAATTGATGGAACCGCCGGCACAATCCTCGCCACCATCAATCAAGTGGGCGGCGTGGACGAGACTTGGTATAACCCGGGCGACAACAAGTACTATCTGGCAGCGCGCGACATGCCCACTGGTCCGGTGATGGGCGTCATCGATGCGAAGACGAACCAATGGCTGGCCAATGTTACGACCAACACCAACTCACACAGCATCGCCGTCGACCCTAGCACCAATCATGCCTTTGTCCCCATGCAGGCGGGCGGTATCTGCGGGACGCAAAGCAGCAACGGCTGCGTTGGCGTCATAGCAGAACAATGAGGTGACGCGGGGGCGGTGGTATAGTGAGCGTTAGCTGACGACGCAAAACTGGCGAAGTTTCGCGTTGTTCATCTTGAAGTGATTTATGAAGGATCCTAAGGGCTCCATGCGCAAAGATGTACTCGCGTTCTCGGTTATACTGTTGCCCGCCTTGCTGGCCAGCGCAAGCGAGCAACCCGCGGCAAAACCCACGGACGTTCCGGCAACCGTGATCGCCCACTTGCCTTTGCCGCAGGCAACCGGAAGTCAGATGTTGTTGCAAAAGGAGAAGGGCAAACAGTACCTGTACGTGCAACAAGCCGGGAAGCAAGGCTTCATGATCGTGGACGTGAGCAAGCCGGAGGAGCCGAGCCTTTTGAAACGGACGGCGGAATCAAATCAGGCGACTTCGGGAAACCTGGAGATTATTAGCCCCGACGTCGCGATCGCCGAGGCTCCGGAGAAGACACCGACTACTCTGACAAGCAGTAGCCATCCTACCGAAACGGTTCGCGTGCTTGACCTGAGCGACCCGCGCAATCCAAAGACCTTGGAAACCTTCAACAAGGTCACCAGTCTTCTGCCCGACGGCGGTCACGGACTGATCTACCTCACTAACAACGACGGACTGTGGATTCTCCGCTACGATCACCCTTCGCGGTTCGAGCCCGCCAGGAAGAAGCCGCCCTGCGATTCTTCGGCGGAGATTCAGGCTATGCCCCCGGATTGCCAGTAAGCGGGATGAACCTGGGTTAACCTACTTGTCGTTAACCAGAGACCTACTTATCTTGAGACATCGCGAGCTGAGCAATTCTTTTCTAGGGTCTTGATCGACGTAACGGTCAGAGTTACCGGAGCTGCAGAGCCAATCTTATTCATCGCGTCAGAGCTGCTCGCCATTGTGGGCGACTCGGAACCGGTCACCTCGACTCGCTGTCCCAGATATTGCCGGAGTTTTATCTTGTGGGTCCCCTCTAGCTCATAGGTTACGGCCGGGTCCTGCTTCATCAATATGTAATCGCCACTCGATCTGCTGACGCAGCCTCGTATGGTGACTTCTCCTTTGGAACCCTTCCCGCCTTGTTGGTTAGTGTTGGCAGGGGCAGTGTCCTGAGCCAATAGAAGGCCGCCCGATAGCAGCAGAGCGCACAAAAGAGTTCTCATAGATTTCTCCTCTCTGTGCATGGGATGGCGCGACTATTGCAGAGGTTGTTTTTAATTTCTGGGAGCTGCAGGCTACTTGACGTGAGTCTCCTGATAGTGAACTTCCTTCCATTGGCCAGCACGCTTCACCCACAGTTCGCTGATATACACCCGTGAGTATCGTATGGCCGACTTAGGCGGGAACTGCATGGTGCTTTCGTAGATGACCAAGCCAGCATCCGGACCAAGAGCAATCAGTTTGAACCCCCACAATGTATAGTTAGCCACGTTCGTGTCTGCGAGTTCATTCAGAGCCTGAAGCTTAGTCCGCTCCCCCTTGCCGTCGACTTCGACTCCCTGGTAGTCGTCCGCCAACAACTCGCCGTAGGCTTTCTTGTCCTTGTTCTTGAGAGCTTCCCATTCCTGCTTGATCTTCGCCTGGAACATGTCCTCCAGGCTGGAGTGGGTGGAAGTGCTACTCGGTGGACGGCTATCACCAGCCTTCGGAGGGGTCGCCTGAGTTGGCGTTGTTTGGGCTGGCGTTGCTAGGGTTTGCGCCAGGGCTGGAGACGTCAACCCCACGACACATAGCAATACGAACCAATCTTTCATAATTTTCCCAATCACCAAAAACATTCGTCTCGGCTTACGTTACAGGCTTACGCCCAACGGAACTATCGCAGGTCGTTGACTTTCTTTCGCACCGCCGCCAGGAGTGGAGCGGGCAGTTCGGCGTAACCTTCCTGAACAGCATATTGCTGGCCGTCCGAATATATCCAGTTCAACAGATCCACCAGCGCGGCGGTGCGAGCGGAATCCGACGATTGACTTCGCAGATAAATCCAGGTGAAACTGGTGATAGGGAAAGAATCAGCTCCGGGCGCATCGGCCAGCGAGGCGGAGAAATTATTCCATCGCGGCGCTTCTGTCGCTTTGCACGCCGCCTCAACACTCTCAGTAGACGCCTTGATAAACCTTCCGGCGGCATTCTGGACCAAAGCTTGCGCCACGCTACCCTTCACCGCATATTGATACTCGACGAAGCCAATGGAGCCGGGGTTGCTTTTTACCTTGTCCGCCATATCGGAACTACGTTCCGCCGGCTCCCCAACCGGCCATTTAGGGGATGGACTGACGCCAACTTGAGCGCGAAATTTAGAACTCACCTTGGAGAGAAAGTCTGTAAATACATAATTGGAACCCTTCCCTGCGGGGCGATTGATGACCTGGATCGGAAGACCCGGCAGAGTGATCCCGGGATTGAGCTTCGCGATCGCCGGCGCATTCCAGGTCTTCACATCCCCAAGAAATATCGAGGCCAACACTTCCCCCGAAAGCCGAAGCTCCTGGTGGACATCGGGAAGGTTGTAGATGGGAACGATGGCAATGAGCACCGCCGGCAGCTCGATCAAGCCGCTCTCTTTGCGTTCTTTATCGGTGAGCTGAGCTTCTCCGGCGCTAAAATCGCCCGCACCGTGAGAGATTTGTTTGATCCCTTCGCTGGTTCCCACGGGCAGGTAGCGCATCTGGATGTTGCGGTTGCGCTTTCCATATTCCTGCGTCCATCGCTTGTAAATAGGAGCGGGGACGCTGGATCCAGACCCTACCAGTACAACCGCGCTCTGCGCGAAGACCGGAGAGCTATGCAGGCTGAGAATCACCAGGAGAGACAGATGCATTTGGAAGAACCAACACTGATTGGGGTGTTGTTGCCGAAGCTGTAATGCCGAAAATCTTGCCGGTAGCTCGATAGTTGCTCCTAATTGGGGCTGGTCTCCGACGACGACGCTGACCGGCCTCAGGAGTTCTTACCGCTGGCGACTGTAGTTACCATGAATATCATCATTCTGGAGGGGGTCAAACTTTTGTTTGCCAAGAGCTGTTGTCAGATTGGAGACTGCCGGCATTCGAAGCAGAGTACGCTCTGCGCAGCCGGGGAAGTGGCCTGGTGTTAGGATGCTAATTCTAGCGCCGTTCTGCGGTATTTATTCACCCACTACCCGGGGTTCGCTGGACGGGATCGCGGAAAGTCCACCCAAGCTATGCCGCAAAACGACGTAGAAACCTTGGCGCGGGAAATATTCTCCGCCTATGAGGCGGGCGACATGATCCCTGTCCCCCTCTCGGAGCGCCCTGGCTTCGACCTAAACGCAGCATACGCGGTTGAAGCGACCCTCAAGCAGTTTCGCGAAGCTCAAGGGCACCCAGCCGCAGGCCGCAAGGTGGGTTATGCCAACAAAGCCCTGTGGCGTGTGCTGAAACTTGAGACTTTGGTTTGGGCCCATATGTATGACGACAGCGTGCATTTTAGCGAAGGAAATGCTGCAACGCTGGCCCTCCCACATCCCCGTTCCCTGAAGATTGAACCCGAGATTGTTTTCGGTATGAAACAGGTCGTTTTGGGGGAGAGTCTGGATTCGGCCGCTGCGCTCGCATGCACGGATTGGCTGGCGATAGGATTCGAAATCATTGATTGTCCCTTCCCGGCGTGGAAATTTCAGCCCAGTGATTTCGTAGCATCTTTCGGACTTCATGCCGGGCTCGTGATCGGAGAAAGGGTCCAGATACGCGAGGAACAGATCCCGAAGCTGGTAGACGAGTTGCCAAGGTTCAAGCTGCGTGTGTCAAAGAATGCAGGGTTTGTGGAAGAGGGATCCGGCAGGAGTTCCTTGAAGAGTCCCGCACTGTGCCTGGCGGAACTCAGCGCGGCCATCGTACGGCGATTCCCAAATGAGCCGCTGGGCGCTGGAGAAATCGTCAGTTCGGGAACGCTCACCGCCGGGCATCCGACCGACAAAGGCGATCTTTGGACAGTTGAGGTTGAGGGCTTGCCGCTGCCGGCGCTGACGCTACGGATGTCTTGATGGTGCGAAAATAAGATAGCTTCGGGGAATCCCGAAGCCGCTCATCACTTCTGCGCGTCCCCACAGACCACCGCAGCCGGCTGACAGTCGCCAGACAGGTCTCCGGCGCTCCAGTTGAAAACCGGCTCCAGCCCTTCCGACTTTAGCTTGCTGGAGTAGACGGGAGCATCGAACGAACCGGATGTGAACTGGCATCCCCCGTGCTGCAAGGAATAACCACCCGGCGTGGTGGCACAGTTGAGTGTGAAGAGACAACCGCCTCCTCTGGCCATCTCGACACATACGTCCCAGTCTTCTCGAGTGCTCGCAAACGCCGCAGTCGTGGGCGAAAACATGTTATGAAGAGCAATCGTCGCTAGAAATTCCCGGCGCGTGGGTGTGTAAGGGGTCTCTCGAAGAACGGCTCCGGGAGCCAACTTCAGACGCGGAGTACCAAGAATAGTGGCACCCGCTCCGTATTGCTGTTTCAGGTATTCTTCATGCAGCATCAGCATGGACCAGTCCCGCCTCCAGTCCGCCAGGCCGGAGAGCACTCCGATGCCAACGTGCTCAATCCCGGCCGCGAGCATTCGTTCATAGGTATCGAGACGGTATTCAAAGTTAGCCTTCTTGGTCCTGCCGGGATGAAGCTCGGAATATCGATCCCTGTCGTAGGTTTCCTGCCAGAGTACCGACCAGCACAACCCGGCATCGACCAGGCGACGGTAATCGCTCTCTTCCAACGACTCGGCACTTATCCCGACCAAGCCTCCGCCATGACGCTCTAATACGCCGCGCAAAAGTTCAACTTGGCGGCACATCGCGTCCACTCGCATACGCGGGTCGGTTGCGTAGACTAGCTCAAGAACCCTGTGCCCCTTCCGCTCGATCAGAAAGGTCGCCTCTTGTTCGAGTTCATCCTCGGTTAATCGCCTGCGCTCAACTTCGATCCCTTTGTTTGCCCCCCGGAAATTGCAGTAGAGGCACTGCTCCTCGCAGATGCTCGTCATATAAATCGGGACGATTACAAAGACTCGCCCACCGTAAAGGGCCGCTTTGACCTCGACAGAACGGGCGAGGAGGGCTTGATCCAACTCGCCCCCTCGACCGAATTCTTCGTTCCAGAAGAAAGGTGCGTAGTCGGACGTCACCGTGGGTCGGAGTGAATCCAGGGGTCGTAGTCGGGCGTGGGGAAAATCGGAAACCCTTTCGCAGGCAGTCTTGTAGTATTCGGAAAACATGGGAGTTTGTACCTAATAACGATACGCGGGTGGCATATATGACACTGTGACCTCGCACACCAGGGCTTGTGATCGCGAATATTCTAAGAAATAGTGCCTCTTTCAGCCCACCGGGAGCATCTTACGTCCTTAGTCTGATTGCGCCAGTTGAACTTTCGTTGTAAATTCGACCACGGGACTCTGGGGTACTGTGAAGTCAATCTCGAAGCGAATCGCGTGGCTCTCACTGTTGCTGACACTCTGGTCGGCATTGGCGTTTGCTGTGCATCACCACTCGAGTCAGGATGAGTCCACCACCTGTCAGGTATGCGTTGCGGCGCACTCGGCTTCGCCAGCGAGTGTTCCGCCGTCGCCCAAGCCGGTATTCCGCCGCGTGCTTCAATGCCGGCCGCAGCCTGCTGACGCCAAACAGCCACTGGTAGCTTTTGCCTTATACGTCCGCCCGCCTCCCAGCGTCTAAAGATCATATTTCAGCCGAGTACAGGCCCGGTTCGTTTCCCGTGAACCGATTCCTTGGTCTTTATTGACGGTCTTTTCGACCGGATTTTATGGAGGAATCATGCTGGCTTCTTACCAGAAGTCGCTTGCCGCGGCTTCCGTGCTGACTTTCTTTTTGGCCTTCGGCCTCAGCCTTTTCGGACAGTCAGGAGGAAATTCCGGAACGATCAGCGGCACCGTGCTCGATCCGACCGGCGCCGTCGTTCCTAGCGCCATCGTTGAAATTCATAATCCCGTCAGCCACTTCGACCGCTCCACGACGACGGACAGTTCCGGAAGCTTCATCATTCCGAACGTGCCTTTCAATCCCTATCACATGACGGTAAACGCAGCCGGGTTCGGTTCAAGCGCGCAGGATGTGGACGTCCGGTCCGTCGTTCCAGTCAGCCTCAAGATCAATCTTCAAGTCTCCGGCTCATCGACCACTGTGACAGTGGAGGCTGGCGGAGACCTAGTCGAGAATGATTCCACTTTCCATTCCGACCTCGACAGAGACTCATTCATCAAGATGCCGCTGGAGAGTGGGACGTCTGCAGTGAGTGCGGCGGTCACGCAATCAACGCCAGGAATCGCCGCCGATTCCAACGGCCTCTTTCATGGCCTCGGAGACCACGCGGAGAATTCGTTCTCCGTGGACGGCCAGCCGATCACTGACCAGCAAAGCAAAGTCTTTTCGAATCAGATCCCCCTCGACTCGGTCCAGTCGTTGGAAGTCATCTCCGGCGCGCCGCCCGCTGAATACGGGGGGAAGACGAGCGTAGTAATCGTAGCCACTACGCGCTCGGGTCAGGGAGTAACCAGCCCTCATGGCAGCGTGACCACTTCCTATGGCTCATTCGGCAGCGCCGACCTGGCGGCCGACCTGGCTTACGGCGGTAAGAACGGGGGCAATTTCATCTCGGCAAACGGTTTGAACACGGGGCGATTCCTCGATCCACCAGAATTCACGGTGCTGCACGACAAAGGCAACGAGGAAAATCTGTTCGACCGCGTGGATTATCAACTTTCAACCGCCGACTCAATTCACTTGAACTTCGGTTACAGCCGGAGCTGGTTCCAGACTCCGAATTCTCTCGACGCCGAAAACGCGACGCCCTGGAATGGACTGGACGGGATTGTGCCGCAGATGGCAGTTTTCAACGGCACAGGCCCAAACGGAAATATGGTGGGACCGACAGACCAGCGATCCAAGATTGGAACTTTTAACATCGCTCCTTCTTGGACCCGTGTTTTGAATACGAAGGCAGTCTTCACGCTAGGCGCGTTCGTGCGCCACGATGATTACAACTACTACCCCAGCAACGATCCCTTCGCTGATCTTGGACCGCCCAGTCTTCAGAGGCAGTCGGTAGGCCAGCACCGGACCCTCACGAATAGCGGAGTTCGCTCCGATATTTCGTACGTAAGGGGCATAAACAACATTAAGGCCGGCGTCACTTACGAACAAACATTCCTGAATGAAAACGATAGGCTCGGCATCGTCGATCCGACCTATAACGCGCCCTGCGTAACTCCCGCGGCTACGAGCCCGGTGAACGTGTTCCCCTATGTCGCAGCGCCCGCGCCCGGAATCACAAATCCCTCGCAATGCACCGGCGCCTATCAGCCAAATAATGCGTCCAACCTGAACGCTCCCGGCTCCGCTCTTTATCCTTACTTCAATCCGATCTTGCTTCCATACGATTTGACCCGTGGGGGAAGTTACTACGCGTTCAACGGGGACACTGACGTGAAAGAACTTGCTCTCTACCTTCGGGACGTGATCACCAAAGGAAACTGGTCATTGAACCTGGGGTTGCGTGGCGATCTTTACAATGGAATCACCACGGCACGGCAGGCTGAACCTCGCGTTGGGATCGCTTACAATATCAAGGAAACCAATACCATTCTTCGCGTTTCCTATGCTCGCACACTGGAATCTCCGTTCAACGAAAATCTGGTACTTTCCAGTATCGGATGCAGCAATGCTGTCCTGAATCCGCTTCTGGTCTGTTCGTCGACCGCGAACAATCCACTGGGTCCCGGCTTTCGAAATGAATTCCACGCTGGGCTGGAGCAGGCCTTCGGAAAATACCTGGTGTTTTCTGGGGAGTGGATTACGAAGTACACGCACAACGGCTACGACTTCAGCGTCCTCGGCAACACCCCCATCACTTTCCCTATCGAATGGCACAACTCAAAAATCCCCGGCTACGCGGGAAGGCTGAGTGTCCCGGAAATTCATGGATTTTCCGCACTTATGGTTTTCTCCAGCGTGGCGGCAAGATTCTTTCAGCCGCAGATTGGAGGTGCGGGCGCGACCGCCGCAACCGAAGCAGGAGGCGCTGCCGGCCTTCCGTTCCGCATCGACCACGACGAAAAATTCAATCAGACAACTCACATCCAATATCAACCGTGGAAGCGCGGCCCTTGGATGGGCTTCAATTGGCGCTATGACAGTGGACTGGTGGCAGGAGCAACGCCGTGTTTCGGGCAGAACGTCCCGTACAACAATTGCCCCGGATCGGTGGTCATCGGGAACACGCCGAACGTGAGCTTGGTGGCCGCCAACGTCGGCGGGGTGCCTCTTTCCGCCGATCAGGAATCCGAGGCTGGATTTGCTTGCAACCGTGTCCGGGCAACGCCGACATCTCCACTTCCTTACAATTGTGCCGCCTCGGCGTTCAGTTCTGCGCTCATCAAGGTACCGGCGCCGAACTCCGAGAACGACGACCACAATCCGCCACGCATCGCCTCCCGGCACCTCTTCGATTTGTCAATCGGCCAGGACAATCTTTTCCATGGCGACAAATACAAATGGAGCGCGCAACTGACCGTCATCAATCTGGCGAACAACTACGCCCTCTACAACTTCCTTTCCACGTTTAGCGGCACTCACTACGTGACGCCGAGGACCCTAACTGCCGAACTTGGGTTCCACTTCTAGAAAGGTCGCTTGGATGAGGGCAGTGAGCTTCCCCGTGCTTTGAGATTGGAGTTTTTCTGGTTTACAACGGCTCCTGCGTTCGCTGGACGAATGCCTGAAGATTTGCTTCGAGAATATTCTTGTTGGCTTCGGGCATTTCGATGAACCGGAAGGGCTGCAACCATCCTTGCGTAGCCCACATGGGAAACATCATCTCCACTTTTTCGCGGATTGTGGTTTCTCCAAGATGAAAGATCAAGTCCACTTGCAGCTTTTCATCGAGCGGCGTTTCAACGTTTAGCAGTCCACCGGTGGTGGAGATCTGATGAAGCTTGCCCCTCACCTCGCGTCGGTTGGGCAGACGAATGAGCACCAGGATCGAGCCGCGGAGCTTCACCCGAAATGGGCGCGGAGTCAGGCTTGGCGCGCTGGATGGCCTGGTTTCTAGTGCCGGCGATTCTGGGGTCTGGGACATCGACTGAATTATGCCACCTCGTCATTCACCTCACGAGGTTACGAAAGAAGGAGAAGCAGTATACCCATTGGCGCAACGCGGATCTTAAGGTTTTTCGATTCCGTCAGCTTCGTAGTTCCCGGGGAAAGTGGGCTGTGAACAACTATTTTCTTCCGGGATGAGCTTCGCTGTGACCGGAGAAGAGATTGTAAGGCCAAACGTCTTTGCTCTTGGCTGGCGCATTCTTCGCCGCGGTTGCGGACGTATGGATCGGATGCGAGACACTGTTCCAATCCTCCGGCGGATTAGCAATTCCCCATACATTTCCATGGTTATAAAGCGCCACTCCGATGAGAAACTGTTTTCCGTCTTTTCCTAAGGGCAGGCAATTCGCTACCCGGCCAGACGCGCTGGCGCCTCCGGGTAGATCGCTCAACAGCAGAGGAGTTTCAAGAGGCAACGCTTGGGAAGCCTGGAATCCGCATCCCTGCGCACTTACCACCAGAGCTACGCACTTTGCGGAATACGGATGGATGCGGTCAAGACTGGTCACGGTGAGAGGAATCTGTACACGAACTCGCGTGCTGCGCCGCGTCGCATTGGGTGTAGTTATTTCCATGGTCAATCCACCAACAGACTAGTTTGACAGAATTCGGCCCCTATGGACCTCCGAGAAACGGCAAATTCATAAACCGAAGTAACTCCCTTTCGCGTCTGGGTCGAGCCGTCCGTCGCTGGTGGGTTGATTTAGCGCGGCGGCCCTGCCCTGTTAAGATGCTCGATATCCGTGAACCAAACCAGTGCAGCTCTCGCATCTGTGGACCCTCCAGCCCCAAAAGGCGCGCCTGCCAGCGAATGGAACTTCCTGCTGGCTGCAAGTTCTCCCCATTTGTCGCAGAGCCTTCTTGACCGCATTCGGATTCTTCTGGAACAACCGTTGGATTGGGAGCCGGTACTGCGCCTTGCAGATCGCCACGGCACGGCCTCGCTGCTCTACCAAAACCTGCACCCTCTCAACGTCGTTCCGCCTGCCGCCTTGACATCGCTTCGCCGGAGTTACGAGCACAATATCCACAAGTCACTTTTTCTCACGCGCGAGTTGATTCGCATTCTGGACTGGCTTAAAACACGCGGCATCGAAGCGATTCCCTACAAAGGCGTCGTCTTATCGGAGACGTATTACGGAGACATGGCGCTGCGCCAATCGGGTGATCTGGATCTGTTCGTGCGCAAGCAAGAAGTAGTGCGCGCCAAGAAACTGGTTCGCGATCTGGGATACGGGCCGCGTGTTTCGATTCCTGAAGACGCCGAAGACGATTACATCGCTACCGGATGCGAATATACGTTCGATTGCACTGCGGGAAAGAATCTACTGGAGTTGCAGTGGGCGCTGCAGCCGCGCTTCTGTGCAGTCGATTTTGACATGGATGGGTTGTTCGAGCGCGCGGTAACCGTGCCAATTGCTGGAAGGCAAGTAAAGACGCCTTCTCCAGAAGACTTGCTGTTGGTGCTTTCCCTCCATGCGGCGAAACATGTCTGGGGACGGCTGATCTGGCTCTGCGATATTGCTCAGATTGTGAAGCGGGAACGCTTGAATTGGCAATGGATTCAATCGCAAGCCCGGGAACTTGGCATCGAGCGCATTCTTCATATCACGCTGCTGCTAACGAAACGCTCTCTGAAGCTGGCCATTCCAGCGCCCCTCGAAAGTGCCGTTCTTGCAGATCGTTCGGCTCTGGCCTTCACTGAAAAAATCGCTGTGGACCTTGCGGAGGGCGCTACCTACGAAGAAAGGCAGGTTTCGTACTTCCGCCTCATGATGCGCCTTCGCGAACGCCGAATGGATCGATTGCGATTCCTCACACGCCTGACGTTTACTCCTGGTCCGGGCGAGTGGGCAACGGTGCGTCTTCCAAAACCTCTGTTCCCTTTTTATCGCGTGGTGCGGCTAGGGAGGCTGGTTACCCGGCTCGCCAGAAGCTAGCTCTGGAGATTAACGGCGGGCGTTGGCCCGTGATTGCCGGATGCCGGCGGCGATACCTCGCCCGATCGCTCTCGCGTAGCCCGCCGCGTCCATGGCTGCCAGCGTCGCCGCTGTCGTTCCGCCCGGTGTAGCCGCTTCCTGCAGGAGATTGGAGAGCTTCTGCCCGCTCTCCCTCCAATAAAAGATCGCTTCCGCTAAGGCGTGCGCCCCGGCAGTGAGAGCCGTTTCCCCGTCCAATCCGGCGTCCTGCGCCGCTTTCGCCAGAGTTGCCAGCGCGTGATATCCGTGGCCGGGCGAGTAGGCCGCGTTGAAGGCATCAAAGCGACTCTCAGGCATTTCCAGAACAGGGCCGACTTGCTCGAAGAATTTTCGCACTCGTTTGCGGTCTCCGCGGGGGAGGTTGCGAGCGAATGTCACCGCCGTCAGACCGCGTCCGATGCGGCAGATCGGGCTCGGCAAAGCGCGTGCCCAGCGGACACGAGAACCAAGCCGTGGGCGCAGTTGCTTGAGTGGAATCCCCGCGGCCAAGCTGACCATAAGGAGGCGAGAAGCACCGGTACAGCCGGCGATCGCCTGCAGCACCTTCGCGACCGCGGCGGGCCGGACGGCGACGATCAGCAGGTCCGCCCGCGCAACGGCGGATTGGAGGTCGGGCTCGGCCGCAATTCCAAAATCCCGCTCCAGCGCTCGTAGCTTTTCCGCGTTGCGATCATGGACGACGATCACTCCCTGGTGTCCACTACGGCGCAGCCCCGCTACCAGTGCGCTGGTGATGCGCCCGCCGCCTACGAAAACCGTGGTATTCACCGGCTGGCCAATCCTCCCGCGATTTCACCGCCGTCCATGGTGTAAACGTGGCCGGTGGCGTAGGCAGCGTCGTCGGAAGCCAGATAGGCAAACAGCCCTGCGATCTCTTCCGCCTTGGCGTGGCGGCGGAGTGGAATTTTCTGGTTCACTTCTTCGAGCATGGCGTCAGTGTATTCGGCACGCTGCATCGGCGTCAGCACGTATCCCGGAGCGACGGCGCATACGCGAACTTTGGGCGCGAGTTCGAGCGCCATGCTCTTGGTGAGTTCGATCACCCCCGCCTTCGTTGCGTTGTAATCGGCGTAGTAGGGGTAGCCCATGATGCCGTTGGTGGAGGCAGTTTGCAGAATTACGCCGCTGCCCGGCTCGACCGAAAAACGTTCCATCATGTGGCGAGCCGCGGTCTGGGCAACATAGAAGACGCCCGTGAGATTTGCGGCGATCACCTGATCCCATTCTTCGGGAGTGATGTCAAGGAAGTTGTGCCGGATGCTGATGCCGGCGTTGTTGATCAGCACGTCGACTCCGTCCATCACGCGGACCGCATCAGCAAGCGCGGCTTCCACCTGCATCAAGTCGGTGACGTCGGCGATGATCGCCTCGGTTAGTCCCGGCAACTGGTGGCGAATGGCGGCGCATGCTTTGGCATCGCGGTCTAAAATACAAACGTGCGAAGCTTCCTCCAGAAAGCGGGCAGCGGTGGCTGCGCCGATTCCACTGGCGCCTCCGGTGATGAGGATTCGTTTGTCGCGCAAGCCTCGCATAACGTTCTGCGTCCTTTCATCGACGGTTTATATTTTATTGGAGAAGACCGAAGGCCCGCGAATGAAACATGAGCACGTCTTCAAAGTGCGAGAGAAAATAGGTCAGGCTGTGATCGCCAGGATAGGGATGATACTCGTGTTTTACTCCTTCTTTCTGCAGTTGATCGTGTAGCGCAGCCGCGCCCTTTTCGAAGCCGTAGTTATCGTCTTGTCCGCAGTTGAAATAGATGGCCATGTTTCGCAACGCAACCGCATTCCTTTGGGCCAGTACAAACGGGCTATTATTCTTCCAGTGGGAAACGTCGATCGGGTTTCCGAAAACGGCCGCCAGCGTTTTCCCGAGTGGAGCGCCGGAGCGGTCAGCCGCATCGAGTTCCTGGGGAGACTCTGTAATCAGAGCGGCGCTTTGCGCGCTAACCGCGGAAAATAATTCTGGATGGCTAAAGGCGAAACGAAGCGCACCATAGCCGCCCATGGAGAGGCCGCTGATCGCTCTATTGCTGCGCCCGCTGCTGACGCGATATTTGCTTTCAATCGCGGGAACGAACTCTTGCAAAAAGAAGTCGCTGTAGCGCACCGAGCCACCCGCGGAGTTGATATAGAAAGTTCGTCTGCCTTCCGGCGCAACAACGAGAAAATCGCCGACCTTATGTTTTTGGCGCAGATCGTCAAGCAATGTCCATCCCCCGCTGTTGAAGAGCGTTTGCTCGTTGTCGCCGAGTCCGTGAAGGAAATAGAGGACCGGATAGCGTTGCGCAGGAGTCCTCGTGGCGCCCGCGTCATATGCGGCGGGCAAATAAACGCAGTAGTGCACCGGATACTTCAGAATTCGGCTATTCAGTGCGTTGCAGTCGATCCGGCTCTGCGCATGCGATGGAAAAGAAAAAATCGAGGCCGCCAGCAGAATAATAACTTGCGAGCAAAGACGCATCGATCCAGTTTACTCGTAGCGCAAGGCCTGCACCGGATCCAGCCGGGCGGCGCGCCCCGCCGGGTAAAGGCCCGCCGCGAGACTCACCAGGAAAGAGAAAACTAAGGCGAATACGACCAGCCACCACGGCACAGACCAAAAATGCTCCGGCGGAAAAGACTGACGCTTGAGGTAAACGTTGGTTCCCAGGTTGATGAGCTGTCCGATGGCCCAGCCGAGAACGACTCCGACGATGCCGCCGAGAATGCCCATAGCACCAGCCTCCGCGAAGAAAAGCCTCTTCACATCACCATCGCTGGCGCCGACCGCCTTCATGATTCCAATTTCGCGGCGCCGCTCGAGAATAGCCATGACCAGCGTGTTTACGATTCCGATAAAAGCGACCGCCAGGGCAAGGCTTCCGAAGATTCCTAAGAAAACGTCCAGCACCTTGAAGAACTGCTGGATGCTGCGGCTGGCGTCGAGGATCGAGAAAGTATTGAAGCCCATCTTCTTGATCGCGTCTTCCACCGTCTGCACCTGGCTAGGATTTTTCACGCGCACGCTCACCGATGAATACACTGGCTGATCGGTGGGAGCACGCGAAATCTCACGCAGATCGGTCGGTTGCATCACGTGCAGACTCTCCGCCAGTTTGAGCGGGAGAAAAACACGGGCGCGGGTCGGTCCGCGCATACTCTCGGGATCGAGATCGGCGACGCCGACGATCTTCAGCTTCAGCTCGCGGGAGACGACGGAATAGGCGGCGCCCGCCAGACCCTGGTCTGCAGCGGCGTTTTCTTTCGCGGCGGTTGCGGGTGCAGACCGTGCCGCTTCGCGCTGCGCGTAGCGCATAGTTAGTTCCTTACCCAGAAGGGGAGCAGCGAGTGTCGCCACGTTGCTTGGGTCGAGGCCTGCCTTCGGTGTCTTACCCAGCAGCTCTTCCGCAAAGGTTTTCTGAATGACCGCTTCAGGCGCCGTGTCGGAGGAAAAAAAATGCCCTTGGAGAGCATCGAACGCGTCGGTTGATTGGGCAGAAGAAGGCAGCGCGGCAACCATGGTCAAGTGAGGCTTGTCTTCGTAGCGCAGCTCGGTGATGAAACGGATGTCAGGATAGGCCTCGAGGACGTTAGGCATGTGCTCGATTTCCTGTCGCGTTGTCTCGTCCAGAATACGGCTTTCGCCGGGCGCAGGCCCGCTCGCTTCTTGATCACGATTGAAATTGTGCAGGTCGCGCCGGGACGTGGCAACCACTGTATCGAACAATCCAGACTTCATCAGGCGACGCGACGCGAGCTGTTGCAGTCCGATGCCGAGAGAGAGCATGGCAACCAGCGAGGCCACGCCCACAGAAATGCCGATTGTTGTCAGCGAATTTCGTAACACAGATTCGCGCAAGTTGCGCATGGCCAGTTCGGCCAGATCAGGAAGCTTCATCGTCGCGCTTGCTCCGTTCCGCCGCTCGTGACGAAAGCCGAGTTGGCTTCATCGCTAACCAGTTTGCCATCTGCCAGAAAAATGAGACGCTGGGCATAGCGTTCCGCCAGTGCCCGCTCATGGGTCACCATCACGACCGTCATCCCCAATTGCTGGTTGAACTCGCGGACCATGTTCATGATTTCCGTGCCCGTATGGCTGTCGAGATTGCCGGTGGGTTCGTCGGCGAGCAGCAGCCGAGGACGGTTGATGAGCGCCCGAGCCAGAGCGGCCCGTTGCTGCTCCCCGCCGGAAAGCTCGCTGGGGCGATGGTTCATGCGCGTCTCGAGCCCCACTCGGGCGAGCGCTTCCCGGGCCAGGCTGTCCCGTTTTCCGCGTTCGATCTCCGCAAAACGCATGGGCAACTCGACATTTTCCGAAAGCGTCATGCTCGGGATCAGATTGAAAGACTGGAACACCATTCCCACCGTGTGCAAGCGATAGCGCGCCAGCTCTTCGCGTGAGAGGTGCGCCAGATTGTGGCCGTGAACCGTAACGCCGCCGGAAGTAGGGCGGTCCAGGCCAGCGATTAGATTCAGGATCGACGATTTGCCCGAGCCGGAACTCCCGAGGAGAGCAACGAACTGGCCTGCGCACACTTCCAGGGTCACCCCATCCACGGCACGGATGACCGTCTCGCCCATGCGGTAGTGACGGCACAGCTGCTCTGCATGAATTGCCGGAGCGCCGTTCGGTTGGGAGTTGCCCGCGCTACTCATTCGCTAGCGAACCTCTCCCTTCAGAACACGCAAGGCGTCCGCTGGTTTTCCGTCGCCGTTCCGTGGCGGGCCAGAACTGCCATTTCCGGGCGTATCCAGCTCAGCCAAGTCGCCCTCGCCGGGAGCGAGGAACAGGTTCTCCTCCACGCCATGCTGTCTCGTGTACAGGTCGTAATAGCGGCCGCGTGCGGCGTAGAGTTGCTCGTGCGTACCTCGCTCCACGATTCGTCCTTGCTCCATCACTAAAATCTGATCGGCGCGGCGAATGGTAGACAGTCGGTGAGCGATCACGAAAGTCGTGCGGCCTCTCATCAGATAGGAAAGTCCTTGCTGGATCATCTGCTCGGATTCGGAGTCCAGGCTTGAGGTTGCCTCATCGAGAATCAGGATGCGCGGATCGGCTAGAATGGCGCGGGCTATCGAGATCCTCTGCCTCTGGCCGCCGGAAAGTTTCACCCCGCGTTCTCCGACCACTGTGTCGTACTTGTCGGCAAACGCTTCCGCGAATTCATCGACCCGCGCGATCCGGCAGGCACGCAAGATCTCGTCCTCACTTGCATCGGGACGTGAGAACGAAACATTCTCGCGAATTGTTCCATCAAAAAGAAAGGATTCCTGCAGCACGACTCCAAGACGGGTGCGGTAAGAGTCGAGGCGAACCGTGCTAAGGTCGATGCCATCGAGGAGAATCTTGCCTTTGGTGGGCACATAGAAAGCTGAGATCAGGCCAATGGTGGTGGATTTGCCGGAACCGGAGGAACCAACCAGCGCCGTCACCATTCCCGGATCAGCCCGAAATGAAATATCGCGCAGCACGTCATGAATCCCGTCATAAGTAAAACTCACATGATCGAACTCAATTTGTCCGACAACGTCTCGAACCGGAACCGAGCGATTGGGATCCTGATCCTCGGGCCGCTCCCGCATGATTTCCTGCGTCCGTTCGAGACCGGCCAAGGCTTCGGTAAGCTGGGTTCCGATGGAAACGATCTGCATGATCGGCGCAACCAAGAAACCGAGAAGCAACGTGTAGGAAACAAATCCTCCGACCGTCAGGGTGCCGGAAGCAATCTGGTGCGCACCCACATACATGGTGATTGCGCCGACCACTCCGAGCAGCACGCTTGCCGAAAGGCTCATGACCGAGGTTGCGGTCAGAGTCCGCATCACGTTATCAAGGAGCCGTCGAACTCCGGTCGCAAAGACAGCTTCTTCGCGCTTTTCGGCGTGGTAGCCCTTGATCACGCGCACTCCGCCCAGCGACTCCGTGAGCCGGCCCGTGACCTCGGCATTGATCTTGCCCCGTTCCCGAAAGATCGGCCGGATGGTCGCGAATGCCTTATTCAGAGCGATGCCGAAACAGGCGAGCGAGCCCACAGCAATCAAAGTCATCTGGGGGCTGGTGCGAAGCAACAAAACCAACGCGATTCCGGAGGTGACCACGCCTCCGGCGAAGTCCACGAGGCCGGTGCCCAACAGGTTACGCACGCCCTCCACATCGCTCATGATGCGGGAGACCAAACTGCCGGTTTTGTTGGCATCGTAAAAGGCAACAGGCAGCCGGGAGATGTGCACCTGCACCTGTTGGCGCAATTCCGTGATCAGGCGTTGTGCTGCTTTCGATAGCGACTGTGTGAGCGAAAAAGAGGTAACGCCCTGCACCAGGGTAGCCCCAAGCACGACCAGCACCAGCGGCTGCAACTTGTCCATGTGGTGCTTGTTGATAACGCTGTCGATCAGGAATTTCGTGGAGTAAGGCAAGACCAGTGCCGCGACGCGATTGATCACCATCAAGAAGAAGCCGAGCGCGAGCAGCCCACGCCGGGGGCGCATCAGCTTCCAAACTTCCGGTAGGATGGCGCGGAGCCTCTCGACTTTAGGTTTCTTCTGGGCTGCCTTAGGGTCGGTACTCAATCTCTTGTTGGACTCCGGCCAAGCTTGATTCGCTTCATTATTACTGGACCGTGATCACTGCATTGTGACACGTCTGGGCCAGCCGTTGTATCCTCGGGGCGTGTCTCGCCAGTCTTCGCCGGAGCGCTCTCCCACCCCAGGCTTGTTGCTCGGCCTGCTCATCACACTCGCGGCGGTCGTGGCCTACTCCGCTTACATCACTTGGCAAGTGTCTGGTTTGCGCAAGCTGCAATCCGAACTGATTGACCGCAACCGCAAGGATTCCCTGCAATTACTTCGCATCCAGAACGACCTGAACCTGCTCGCGGTTGCCATGCGGGACATGATCGACAACGACGAACCTTATCCTCTAACCGCATGGTCGGCGCAGTTCCAGCGCATTCGCACCGATTTGGACGATGCCATGCACCTGGAAGCTCAATTGGCTCCGGCGGGTCGTACGAACGAGCAGAGTGCGTCTTTAAGCGCATCGCTGGCGCAGTTCTGGGACGCGGTGGACCGCGTGTTTGGGCTGGCTGATTCGGGCCAGGAAAAGGATGCCCGGACCCAAATACAACTCTCGCTGCAGGCGCGGCAGGCGGCACTGAGTACGACTGTGGCTCGACTTCTTGTACAGAACAGCGAAAACGAAGAACAGGCGGCGCAGCGCATCATTCAGATCTATGACCGGGTGCAGCGGCAAGTTTACGTGTTCCTGGCCGCAACCTTGGGCGCGATTCTGTTGACTGGATTCTCTATGATCCGATGGAACCGCCGGCTGTTTGCGCGCATGGCCGAACTTTCAGAGCGGCGCAGCGAGCTAGCGCAGAAACTGATTGCCACACAGGAGTCGACGCTGCGCTATATTTCGCGCGAGTTGCATGACGAATTTGGCCAGATCCTGACGGCCATGGGAGCCATGCTCGGCCGGGCGGGCGCTCATGCTCCGGAAGGCTCGCCTTTACGCACCGACTTGCAGGAAGTCCGCCAGATCGCACAGGACACGCTGGACCGAGTCAGGAGCCTTTCGCAGGCCCTGCATCCCGTCATGCTGGATGAGGCGGGGCTGGAGAGCACGCTCGACTGGTACATTCCGACCGTGGAACGACAAACCGGAATTGCCATATCCTATGAAAAGGAGGGCGCGCCGTTCGCCGTCGATGCTGGCGCGGCAGTACAAATCTACCGCGTGCTGCAGGAAGGATTGAATAATGTGGCCCGGCACTCCGGCGCGAAGCAGGCTTGGGTGCGCTTGCGATTTCTACCTTCGGAATTGGAATTGGAGGTGGAAGACCACGGCGGAGGCTTTAACGGACAGCCGGTGAAACCAGGAATCGGTCTGGTCGCCATGCGCGAACGTTCCGAGCTGATGGGCGGGCGAATCGTATTTTCGATACCCACCGCAGGTGGCACATTGTTGCGCCTGACCGCTCCGCGGGAGAAGATTGAGGTCCTTGACGTTGAGACTAACCCCCATGACAAAAAAGATCACGGTATTGTTAGTCGATGACCACGCCCTAGTGCGGCGCGGGTTCCGACGGATGTTGGAAGACGAGCCGGACATGCAGGTGGTGGGCGAAGCCGGCGATGGTGACGAGGCCATTCGGCTGGCGCGCGAATTGCGGCCGCAGGTTGTGGTCATGGATTGCGCTTTGCCTAAAACAAATGGCCTGGACGCGACACGACAAATCCTTGAAGACCTGCCAGAGACAGCCGTGCTCATGCTGAGCATGCATTCCGAGAGCACCTGGGTGCGGCAGGCCATCGAAGCTGGCGCCAAGGGATACATTCTGAAAAACGCAATAAACCTGGAGCTGGGACCGGCGGTCAGGCGAGTGGCCGGCGGAGAAACGATTTTCGATCCCCAGGTGGAACAGCATTCCGCTCTCCGCGGCGAGCGCAGCAGCGGGCTGACGCCTCGTGAACTCGAAGTGCTGCAGATGATTGTGGATGGCAAGTCGAACAAAGAGATTGCGACGGCCCTCGAGCTCAGCGCCAACACGGTTGCCGTTCATCGCGCCAACATCATGAATGCGCTGGGCATTCACAAGACTGCTGAGCTCGTGGTTTACGCCATTCGCGCGGGGCTGGTGAACGTTCCGTGAATCGCAGATCCTTTCTGCGCAACCTGATGGGGCTCGCATCTGCTTCCCAGTTGCCGCTGTTACACGCCCTCGGCGCGGTTGGCACAAGTCCCGCTTCGCCCGGTTTTCGGTTTGTCGATGTAACTTCCAGTGCTGGCATTCCGTTCCAACACGACAGCGGCGCCTTCGGAGGAAAATTTCTACCCGAGACGATGGGCTCTGGCTGCGCGTTCCTCGACTACGACCGCGACGGTTGGCAAGACATTCTGCTGGTGAACGGAATGGATTGGCCCGGCCACAAGCAGCGCCGTTCTACTCTGCGGCTCTATCACAACAATGGGAACGGAACTTTTGCTGACGTCACTTCCCGCGCGGGACTGGATATTGAAATGTACGGCATGGGCGTGGCCGTCGGCGACTACGATAACGACGGCTTTCCCGACATTCTGATCACATGTGTCGGCCAGAATCGTCTGTTCCACAATACCGGCAAAGGCACCTTTATTGACGTAACCAACGCGAGCGGACTAGGCAAACGCCAGGCTTTCAGCACTTCCGCTCTGTGGTTCGATTACGACCGCGATGGCCTGCTCGATCTCTTTGTTTGCAACTACGTGAAGTGGTCGCCTGAGCGCGACGTATTCTGCAGTCTCGACGGCAAACACAAATCCTATTGCACCCCGGAAGCTTACCGAGGCGAAACTTGCTGGCTGTTTCATAATCGCGGTAACGGGACCTTCGAGGACGTCACCGCTTCCAGCGGCATCTTCGACAGCAGTTCGAAATCTCTCGGCGTCGCCATGCTCGATGACGACCTCGACGGTTGGCCCGACTTGCTGGTGGCGAACGACACTCAGCCCAACAAGCTCTATCGCAACCAGCACGATGGAACTTTCAAGGATGCTGCGGTCGAGGTTGGATTGGCCTTTAGCACAGAAGGCAAGGCCCGCGCGGGTATGGGCGTCGACGTCGGCGACTTCACAAACTCTGGCAGATCGGGCGTAGCCATCACAAACTTCGACAACGAGATGACTGGCTTGTACAAGTTCGCCGGGAAAACCTATGAAGACATCGCCGCTCAGACGGGCGTGGGCCTAGCTTCCAAGAATAGCCTGGGCTTTGGATGTGTCTTTCTCGACGCCAATTTGGATGGCTGGCTCGACCTTGCGGTGGCGAACGGACATATCGACGAAACGGTTCGCAGCATTCGTGGCAACGTGGGATACGCGCAGCCGCCGCTTTTGTTTCTGAACGATGGAGGAGGCAAGTTTCGCGATGTCGCCGCCGATCTTGGCGGAGGTTTCGCGCAGCCCAAGGTCGGACGCGGGCTCGCCTACGGAGACTTCGATCGCGATGGCGATCTCGACTTGCTGCTCACCACCAACAATGGCGTCGCCTACCTGTACCGGAATGACGGGCTCGCCGGAAATCGCAGCATTCGTTTCCGGCTGATTGGGACCAAGTCGAACCGCGACGCAATCGGTGCTACGGTACGCATAGCCTCTCGCGGCTTAAGCCAGTCGCGCATAGTGAAAGGCGGGTCCAGCTATTTATCGCAGTCGGAACTTCCGATCACGTTCGGCCTGGAGAAGCATGACCGGGTCGAGCAGGTTGTCATCACTTGGCCCAGCGGTAGAACGGAAGAGTTCACCAACCTGGCTGCGGGGCGATGCTATCAATGTACCGAAGGCAAGGGCATCGCCCCGCAAGATGGGTACTAACTGGGGCAGCGAATTCAAGGTCGACTCAGGATTCCCGAGGCTGTCATGTCGATGTCGGTTGATTCACTTACGCGCAAGAATAGCGTACTCGGATTCTTGATCCCCCACTGTACGTAAGGCACCGCGAAGTGTAGCGTCGCAGTCCAATAGCCGGGAGCTAACTTGACGTCAGCCGGAACCGTCAGTTCGTGCTCCGCGCCGTGGATGGTGAAGATTCCGTGGACGCGGACTGAAGACATTCCCGACAGTGATACGGCCCCTTCGATGTGATCCGGATGAAAGACGATCTCCGGATAGCGATCGCTCTCCAGCACTTCACGATGCATTTTGCGGTCGCGCATTCCGTTTCCACTCTGGCCGCTTTTTGCATCCACCACAATTTCGCCATTGAACTTCCCTGAAGCGGGATCAAGCTACAATGCACCTCGTTTCAGTTGGAATGTTCCACGAACCGTATGCAGCACATCCCCGAGCGTGAAATTTATCGTGGTGTGCTGCGGATCCAACTGCAGGGCCACATCCTGGGCGGCGCCGGCTATGCCGACAAGAAGCAATACCACCGCGGCAAGCGCCGGCAGGCTCGCGCAACTGCGGCAAAAAGTCCCGACCCTTTTCTTCATGGCTTATTCGGGCAGCAGGTCAACATTCCCCATCCCAGGTGAGCCCATCCATAGCCAGATGAATTGGGGAGAGTTTCCCCACGTGCAGAGCCAGCAGTCTGCGAAAAACTTTGGGATGCTTTCGAAAGACCCCCAGGATCCGATGCTGAAACCTGGGACGCCCATCAAGCGTCAACATCAACCGTGCCATTAGAAGGGGGCGTAGCGCAAGGCTACGATGAGCAGCTTGATAACGCACAAGATTGCCGCTGCGAAGAGAGCTCGCCAACACCACGGCCTGACGAAAAGAAAGGCCAAGTCCTTCGCCGGTGATGGCATCGACTGTGCCCGACGCATCTCCGACCAACGCAATGTTTCCTCGCCAGACTCGTTTCAATTTGCGATTCGACGTCAGCGCTCCCCTCTCGGCGGAGGTCGCCTCTGCTCCGATCAAGCGCGCGTTGAGTTCAGGAAAGTCGGGCAAAGATCTTTCCAGGCGCGATTCGGGGTGGCGCGAGGCCACAGCCACGCAGATTTCCTCGCCATTCACAGCGGTCATATATGCCTGACTGCGCTTTCCCCAATAAATTTCCATGCGATCGGTCCAGGGCTTGACCCAATAATGGCGGCGAAAGGAATATCGCAAAGCGGTCGATGAGTGAGACTCGAGATTGGCCCACTTCCGCACGCGCGAGTGAGAGCCATCAGCTCCAATAATCCACGAGGTCCGAATTCTACGATCTCCCAAGCAAACCTGATCACCGGAAATCTTAGTGACCGCGCTTTGCCACAGCAGGTCGGCACCCAGCTCTGCCGCACGTTCGGTCAGAAGGTCATGCAAAACGGTCCGCCGAATCGAGAGGCCATCGCAGCCGGATGGGAAGTCCGCTTCGGCGGACAATCCAGAGCTGAGAAAACGCACACCACGCAGAGGGCGCGCATTCTCCGCGGATAGCGCAACTCCGAGCTCTTCCAGAGCCGCAATCGCGTCCGGCATCAGCGCCTCGCCGCAAGCCTTGTCGATTGGCGGCTTAGCCCCGTCGGCCACGACCACGCGGAATCCTTGCTGTCGCGCGGCAATCGCCGCCGCCAGCCCAGCCGGACCGCCTCCGATTACAAAGACGTCTGTTGAGTCCAACTCTTGCCCTCACCATTGCAAAAGCAGAAGCTCGGAACAAAAACCCGGGCCCATGGCGGCCAGCAGACCCAGAGTGCCAGGTTCAGGACGCCGATGCTTCATCACATCCTCCAGCACACACAGAACCGAAGCCGAAGAAAGATTCCCCACCTTGCGCAAACAATCCCACGAGGCATCCAGTTCTCCGTTGTGCAATCCCAACGCGGCAGCCGAAGCATCCAGTACCTTGGGTCCCCCGGTGTGCAGGACGAAGCTCTTGAGATCGCTTCGCTGGTGCCCGTTGTCCGCCAGAAAAGCGTCCACGTCGCGACCCAGATTTTGCCGAATCAAAGTCGGAACCTCCGTAGAAAGTATGATGCGGAAACCCTTCTCGGAAATGTTCCAGCCCATCATTTCTTCAGTCGCGGGATAAAAGACGGAGCGGGTGGCCAGAATGGTAGGCCCCGAAATCCCGCCATTCGACGACGCGAAGTCCTTGCCGGTAACGATTACTGCGGCTGCGCCATCGGCAAAAAGCCCCGACGAGATCAGATTTGCGACCGACAGATCTTCCCGCTGCAAAGTGAGCGAGCAGAGCTCGACCGATACCAGAGCCGCTGCCTGGGTAGGATAGGCGCGAACGTAGTCGTAAGCGCGCGCGATTCCTGCTGCTCCCGCCACGCATCCCAAGCCAAAAATCGGGGTGCGACGGATGTTCGCGGGAAGACCCATCCGGTTGATCAGCAAAGCATCGATCGAAGGACTCGCGACACCGGTGACGGTCGTGAACAGCAGGGCTCCCAAGTCCTGGGGCTTCATCCCGGCATTGTGAAGTGCGAGACAAAGAGCTTGCTCTCCCAATTCCTGCGCAACTCTAATCCAGATGTCGTTGGCTTCTCCCCAAGTCTTGATGTCCGCGTATTGTTCCGCGGGGATCGCCAGGTAACGGCCATCCACCGTCACGTTGCGATGCAACCGCGCCAACAGCAAAGGATTCTTGAGTTGAGCTCCCCAGTAATCCTGCAAGCGCTCCAAGAGCACTTTCTGAGAGTAGTAGTGCTTGGGGAAGGCGCTGGCCGCGCTAGCGATCTTCATTGGGTTTGGGTCCTGACCTTGGTCTCGGCACGGAACCCGCCCAAGCTGATCGAATCTGACAAGCCTTTTTCGATTAGATGGCGGGGATCCCGTACCGGTTGCTACGGGATGCCTTGTGCCGGCGTACGTATTGTCGCAGAGTTGAGGAATTTTGTTTGTTCCGCACTTATAAAAAAGCTCCGCACTATTGCATACGCTGCGCTGCGAGCAGAGACATCTCCGCGAGTGCGACCTGGATTCAACTACTGCAATATCGCGATCGAAGTGGGAGAGTTCCCCACAGAATAGGTTGCGATGGAGTTCAAACTTCCGGCGCTGACGCCAAACGCTTGAATGCCTGCGGATCCGGTCTGGTTCCCCACCAACAAATATTTTCCATTGGGATCCGCTGCCAGGAAGCTCGGATGAGCCTCGGAGCCAAACGGGGAATCGGTAACCTCGACAGGAAAACCAGTACTGGCCGTGATCGAATAGGTCGCGATGTTGTTGGACCCTTGATTGGCCACATAGAGGTAGGTTCCGGTCGGATCCACGAGCAGTGCGACCGGGTTTTGAAAAGGGTCGGCAAGAGGCGACTGAGGGACCTGGGTCAGAGTTCCGGACGAGCCGATCGAGTAGATAGAGATGGAATTGGCGGTCGAGTTGGCGGCATAGAGATACGCACCGCTGGAGCCAATGGTAATCCCGGCAGGATTGTTATCCGCAGTGCTGGTCAGGCCAACCGGCGTGGAGGAAAGTACTCCGGCAGTCACGCTGAAGACTGCGATGACCCCGCTCGGGGAACTCGGAGCGCTGACATAAAGAAAATTGCCCGATGGCGATAACACCATGCTCTTCGGCGACAGGTTGATTTGAAACGGCGATCCCGTGACCGGCGACAGCGCGCCCGTGCTACTGGCGATCGACAAAACGGAGATATTGTTCGATAAGGCATTCGCTACGTATAAGTAATTGCCCGCGGGATCCATCGCCAGAATAAATGGAAGAGTTCCAACCGCCGTCCTTGGGGTTACCTCGCTGACCGTTCCGTCGCTGTTAATGTCGAACAGAGAAACATCATTTTCGCCCTGCCCGGGATTCGCGACGTACAGATATTTTCCCGAGGGATGGATGACCACGGACTGAGCTCCGTTGCCCACCGTGTAAGGACTTGTATCCAGTTGCGTCAGCACCCCGGAGTAAGGATCTTCGCGGAAGACCGCCAACTGACTGGCGGCGGGAACGGTCGCGTAGACGTAGTGACTCGCGTTCTTCCCGCAACTCACAAAACCGGCAACGCTTGCTAGCGCAAATACCAGGACCAGTGCCTTCTGAAGCATCCGCAACTCCTGAAAGAATTTGAAAGCGAAGAACAATAATACCGGGACGCCGCGAAATCGGCTTGGAGACAGAACGTTTTTATCATACGGTGAACGCCGGAAGAAATGTGGACCGGCCGCGACCCGCTGACTGCTGCGATGCAAGGCCTTTGAAATCGGGTTGTACGGGCTACACTCCTCGCCTCTGTCTCCGTTCCAAGGCGCTGCCCTAATCTGCGGAGTGGGCCGGGCTCGGCCGGGGAGCGCCCGATAGAGACAGATTCTCTCCGCCGCGCAACGCCAGCCGCAGACGATCCAGATAAACATACACCACGGGAGTGGTGAATAGCGTCAGAGCCTGGCTGACAATCAGTCCGCCAACAATGGTGATACCCAGAGGACGATGCAATTCGGAGCCGGTACCCGTTCCCAACGCGAGTGGGAGACCTCCGAGAAGAGCCGCCATGGTAGTCATCATGATCGGCCGGAACCGCAGCAAACAGGCCTCGTAAATGGCTTCGACCGGCTTTTTCCCTTGCGTGCGCTCCACATCGAGAGCCACGTCGATCATCATAATGGCATTCTTTTTCACGAGACCAATCAGCAGAATGATGCCGATCGTGCCGATTACGTTAAGTTCGTTGTGCGTCAAGAGCAACGCCAGCAGGGCTCCCACGCCGGCGGATGGCAGGGTCGAGAGAATGGTGATGGGATGAATGTAGCTCTCGTACAACATTCCCAACACGATATAAACCGTGATCAGAGCCGTGAGAATCAGGACCGGCTCGCTGGAGAGCGAATCCTTGAATGCCGCCGCCGTGCCCTGAAAGCTCGCCTGAATCGTACTTGGGAAGTTGATAGAACGCTGGGCTTTGTCGATGGCGAGCGTCGCCTGGCCGAGAGAGACTCCGGGAGCCAGATTGAATGAAATCGTAACCGAAGGAAACTGGCTCTGGTGATTCACCGCCAAAGGTATGTTGGAAGGCTCGAAGTGAGTGAACGCCGCCAGGGGTATGGCTGCGCCGCTGGAAGAGCGCAAGTAAATATTCTGCAGGGCTTCGGTGGTTTGTTGGTATTGGGGCGCGACTTCCATCACCACGTGATACTGATTGAGCGGCCGGTACATGGTGGAAACCTGCCGCTGCCCGAAGGCGTCGTAGAGCGCGTTGTCGATGTCCTGCGCGGCCACGCCCAAGCGGCTGGCAGTGTCGCGGTCAATCACCAGTTGCGCTTGCAATCCTTTATCCTGCTGGTCGGTATTTACGTCGCGCAGTTCCGGCAGGGCGCGCATTTTATCAAACAATTGCGGCGCCCATTTATTCAGTTCGTTCAAATCCTCCCCTTGCAGCGTGAACTGGTACTGTGCCGCACCCAAGCGCCCGCCAATCGTCAGGTCCTGCGCCGACTGCAGGAACAGGGTAGCTCCCGGAACGACCTCCAGCTTGCTCCGCAGTCGATTGATCACATCGTCGGCCGTGACGTTGGGGCACGGTTGCCAGAAGTGGCGCGCCAGGCAGTGGCTGCGCTGCTCGAGTGGCTTCAGCATGACGAAGAACCGGCCCTGGTTTGTCGCAGAGCCTCCGCCGGCGAACCCGACCACCGTGTCGACCGCCGGATCCTTCATCACGATTTTCACGAACTGTTCCATCTTGCCCCTCATGGCCTGGAAGGAGATATCTTGTGCCGCCTGAACCTGGCCCATGAGCCGTCCCGTATCCTGCTGCGGGAAAAATCCTTTGGGCACCCGGATGTAGAGATAGACGCTGAGGCAGGCCACAAGGATAGTCACCGCCAGAGTGACGGGTTGGTGCGCCAGCACCCATTTGAGGGAATGCCGGTAGGCGGCCAGAAGGCTGTCGAAGAACCATTCACTGGTGCGATAGACAAAGTTATGGCGCTGGTTCGGTGGGGATGGCCTCAGGAATTTGGCGCACATCGTCGGGGTGGTGGTCAGCGACACCAGCAGCGAAACTCCGATCGCGATACTTAACGTGACGGCAAACTCGCGAAACAGCCGCCCTACAATCCCCCCCATCATCAACAAGGGGATGAACACTGCCACGAGCGACGTGCTCATGGAAATTACCGTAAACCCGATTTCCGCGGCTCCTTTGAAGGCCGCATCCACCGCGTTCATGCCATGCTCCACGTAACGGGTGATGTTTTCCAGCACCACGATGGCGTCATCCACCACGAAGCCAGTCGAAATGGCCAGCGCCATCAGCGACAGATTGTCCAGGCTATAGCCCAGCAGATACATGCCGCCGAAAGTGCCCACCAGCGAAAGCGGCACGGCAATGCTGGGAATCACCGTCGCCCGCACCGTGCGCAGGAACACGAACACCACCAGAATCACCAGCACGATCGAAATCAGCAGCGTGGTTTCAATATCCTTCACCGAGGCACGGACTGTAACCGTGCGGTCCATCACCACTTGCAGCGTGATCGCCGGAGAAATCGAGGACTGGAGATAGGGCATCAGAGCTCGCACGCGGTCCACGGTCTCGATGATGTTGGCTCCGGGCTGCCGGAAAATAATCACCAGCACCCCGGGTTTGCCGTTGGCCAGGCCGACGTTGTGCACGTCCGCCACCGAGTCTTGCACATCCGCCACGTCCTCCAGTCGCACCGGTCCGCCATTGCGGTAAGCGACAATCAGCGGCCGGTACTGATCGGCGGTAAAGAGCTGATCGTTATCGCTGAAGGTCCAGGAGGTCGTGTCGCTGGCAACCTGGCCCTTGGCCTGGTTCGCATTGGCCAGATTAAGAGCGTTGCGCACCGTGTCCAAACCCACGCCGAGCTTATTGAGCAGCATCGGGTTTACTTCGGCTCTGACGGCTGGCGGCGCCGAACCGTAGGTGAACACCTGGCCCACTCCATTCACCTGCGAGAGCTTCTGGGCCAGAATCGAATCGGAGGTGTCATACAAACGTGCCACCGGAACCGTGTCCGAGGTGAGCGCCAGAATGAGGATGGGAGCGTCCGCGGGGTTGATTTTGCGATAGGTCGGATTGCTCGGCAGATTGGGAGGAAGCTGGCTGCGCGCGGCGTTGATTGCCGCCTGCACGTCGCGCGCTGCCGCATCAATATTCCGGTTCAAATCAAATTGCAGCGCGATGGCGGTCGAGCCCAGTTGGCTCGACGAGGTCATCTGGTTCACGCCGGAGATGCGTCCGAACTGGCGCTCCAGCGGCGTGGCCACCGCCGAGGCCATCGTCTGCGGGTCGGCGCCCGGCAGCTGTGCACCCACGCTGATTACAGGAAAATCCACTCGTGGCAGCGACGCCACCGGCAAGAGATTGAAGGCCAGAATCCCGGAGAGCAGCAACGCCGCTGCCAGCAGCGAGGTACCAATCGGTCGCCGGATAAATGGAGCCGAAATACTCATGGTCTAGTCGCCCGAGTCTGCCGGCAGTTGCTGCGGAATCGGATTGCCGATCTTGTACTTCTCAAACCGGTGCGCCAACCGGTCAAACCATAGGTAAACGACCGGCGTTGTGTAAAGCGTAAGCAACTGACTGAGGAGCAAACCACCCACGATGGTGATGCCGAGAGGTCGACGCAATTCCGCGCCAGTTCCTGATCCCAAGGCGAGCGGCAAACCGCCGAGCAGCGCCGCCATAGTCGTCATCATGATGGGCCGGAAGCGCAGCAAACACGCCTGAAAGATTGCCTCTTCCGGCGGCTTATGCTCCTCCCGCTCGGCTTCGAGAGCAAAGTCGATCATCATGATGGCGTTCTTTTTGACAATGCCGATGAGCAAAATGATGCCGATCAGCGCCACCACAGTGAGATCGTTGCCCGTGATCTGCAGGGCCAGAATCGCGCCCACACCTGCTGAGGGCAACGTGGATAGGATCGTAATGGGGTGAATATAGCTCTCGTACAACACGCCCAAAACAATGTAGACGGTGATGATGGCGGCGAGAATCAGGAACGGTTCACTCGAGAGCGAATTCTGAAATGCCGCAGCCGTTCCCTGGAAGGAGGCGTGGATACTGGCTGGCAGTTGAATATCCTTCTCTATTTGTTGGATGGCCTTGGTGGCATCGCCCAGGGAGGCGCCCGGCGCCAAGTTGAAGGAAAGCGTTACCACCGGGAATTGTCCCTGATGGTTGACGGCGAGCGGTGCATTCGTTGATTGCATCCGCACAAAAGTGGAAAGCGGAACCGGGGCTCCACTGGTGCTCGCCGTGGCCGCATTGGCAGTGGGCGCGCCGGAATTCGGGATGGTGCTCGCGGGGCGAACGTAGACGTCATTCATCGCGTCCGGCGTCTTGGCAAAGTTCGGAAGAACCTCCAGCACCACGTGGTACTGATTCAATTGCGTAAAGATGATCGAAACTTGCCGCTGACCGAAGGCATCGTAGAGTGTATTGTCGATGGCCTGCGGCAGGATTCCCAGCCGCGACGCCGTATCGCGGTCGATGGTCAGGTTGGTCCGAAGACCGCCATTGAGCTGGTCTGTGGCCACGTCGCGCAGTTCCGGCGCCGCGCGCAGCCTTTCCACCAATTTCGGCGTCCATAGCGCCAGTTCCGGCGCGTCCGCATCTTCGATGGAGTATTGGAACTGCGTGCGGCTCACCCGATCCTCCACGGTCAGATCCTGCACGGACTGCATGTAGAGGGTGATTCCGTTTACTTTGGCTAATTCGGGCTGCAGCCGCCGAATGATCGCCGAAGCATCGTCGTCGCGCTCGTCGCGTGGCTTCAGATTGATTTGAATACGGCCACTGTTGGGAGTCGTGTTGGTGCCGTCCACGCCGATGAATGACGACAGGCTCTCCACGTCTTTATCTTTGAGAATCACCTTCGCCAGTTCCTGCTGGCGCTGCGACATCGCGGCAAACGAGATATTGTCGGGAGCTTCGGAGATCCCCAGAATCACGCCCGTATCCTGCACCGGAAAAAATCCCTTGGGAACGACTACGTAGAGGACCAGCGTTAAAACCAGAGTTCCGACGGTGACGAACAACGTAGCCGTCTGATGCTTCAGCACCCATTTCAGGGTGCGGCCGTAGAACGCAATAACTCGGTTGTAAAAATCTTCCGTGACCTCGTAGAAGCGGCCCTTCTCGCCTTCCTTGCGATGCTTGAGCAACTTGGCACACATCATCGGCGTCAAGCTCAGCGAGACCCCTGCTGATACCAGAATGGTGACTGCCAGGGTTACGGCAAACTCGCGGAAGAGGCGGCCGACGATGTCACCCATGAACAACAATGGAATCAGCACCGCGATCAGCGAGACCGTGAGCGAGACAATGGTGAAACCGATCTGGCCCGACCCTTTGAGCGCCGCGTCCAGCGGCGAATCTCCGGCTTCCAGATAGCGATCGATGTTTTCGATCATGACGATGGCATCGTCCACCACGAACCCGGTGGAGATGGTCAACGCCATCAGCGTCAGATTGTTGAGGCTGTATCCAAGCAGGTACATCACGCCGAATGTACCCACAATCGACAATGGGACCGCGACGCTGGGAATGAACGTAGCTCGCAAGTTTCTTAAGAAAAAGAAAATGACGATGACGACTAGCACGATGGTCAGCGCCAACTCGAACTCAATATCTTTTACGGATGCTCGGATGGTGGTGGTCCGGTCGGTAAGAATCTGCACTTTCACGGCAGACGGCAGCGATGCCTGCAACTGCGGCAGCAATTTCTTGATGCGGTCGACTACGCTGATAATGTTCGCCCCGGGCTGGCGCTGGATGTTAACGATGACCGCCGGAGTTTGGTTCATCCATGCCGCGAGCCGAGTGTTTTCCGTGCCGTCGATCACGTTCGCCACATCGCTGAGCCGCACGGGAGCGCCGTTGTGATAGGCGATCACGATCGGCTTGTATTGATCGCTCGAGAAGAGCTGGTCGTTGGCACCGATGGTGTAGGACTGCCGCGCTCCGTCAATGACGCCTTTGGCCTGATCCACATTGGCCTGGGCCAGAGCGGTGCGAACATCTTCGAGACTCAGGCCGTAGGAAGCGAGAGCTGTAGGGTTCACCTGGACTCGTACCGCGGGCTTCTGCCCCCCGCTGATTGAAACCAGGCCTACGCCAGGCAGCTGCGAGATTTTCTGCGCCAGAGCAGTGTCTGCGAGATCCTCTACCTTCGACAAGGGCAGCGAGTCCGAAGTCATGGCCAGCGTGAGGATGGGAGAATCGGCAGGATTTACTTTGTTGTAAATCGGAGGATTCGGTAAGTCCGCGGGCAAGAACGTGGCTGCCGCATTCACCGCAGCTTGCACCTGCTGCTCTTCAACGTCAATGTTCTGATCGAGGCCGAACTGCAGAGTGATCACGGAGCTGCCAAATGAACTGGTCGAGGTCATCTGGCTCAAGCCGGGAACTTGCCCGAACTGCCGCTCCAGCGGCGAAGTCACCGACGACGCCATGACCTCGGGATCCGCCCCCGGATAGAACGTCACCACCTGAATGGTGGGATAATCGACTTCGGGCAGAGCGGAAACCGGGAGTTGCAGAAATGCAACCCACCCCACCAGCAGCACGCCCACCATCAACAGCGTGGTCGCCACTGGCCGGAGGATAAATAACCGTGAAGGACTCATGAAGCCGGAGTTCCTGAAATTAAAGCGTTACGGTTGGCGCTTGGCGTATTGCCGGGACCGCTGGTGCGTGGCTCAATCGTGCTGCCGGTTTGCAGTTTGTCCTGACCGTCCGTCACCACCATGTCTCCGGGATTGACCCCGCTGGTAATCGCGGTCGTATTGCCTTGAGTGAGCGCTATCGTGACCGGGCGCGCTTCGACGGTTTTGTCGCTCTTCACGGCATAGACAAAGGCACCTTGAGGACCACGCAGGATTGCGGCGGTCGGGAGCACCGTGCTGTTCTTGCGCGTTTCGAGGAGCAGGTTTGCATTTACGAACTGATTCGGCCAAAGCTGGTTGTCTTTATTATCGAAGACCGCTTTCAGCTTGGCAGTTCCGGTTGTCTGATCGATCTGGTTATCGATGGTGAGAAGCTTTCCGGTCGCCAGCTTCGTCTGATAGTCCCGACTGTACGCTTCCACTTGCAGAGTGGAGTTCTTCATGTGCTGCGCCACGGTGGGCAACTGATCCTCGGGAAGAGTGAAGACCACCGCAATCGGCTGCAATTGCGTGAGGATCAACATGGGATTGGTGTCGGTTGCGTGCACAATATTTCCGGGATCCACCTGACGCAGGCCGACCCGGCCGGTGAACGGCGCTGTGATGTTGCAATAGACCAACTGCAGCTTGGCGTTATCGATCTGCGCCTGATCGGTGCGCACCTGGCCGTCGAGTTGATCCACCAACGACTTCTGCGTGTCCACCTGCTGTTGCGCGATGCTGCCGGAAGGAATGAGGGTGGTGTAACGCTCCAGGTTCAGCCTCGCATCGCGCAGCGTCGCCTGGTCCTTGAATAGCTGCGCCTGCATCTGTTCGAGTTGCACCTGGTAGGGACGGGGATCGATTAAGATCAGCAAATCGCCTTCTTTCACGATCTGCCCTTCCTGGAAGTTGACGCGCATGATCTGCCCGTCGACGCGGCTCTTTATATTGGCTGTGTAGAACGCCGTCACCGATCCCAACCCAACCAGGTAGACCGGCATTTCCTGTTGTTCCACCTTGGCCACGGCAACTGAGACAGCGCGCGGACCCGCTGCCTGCGCTTTTTGCTGTTTATCAGAACTAGTGCAACCGAAGAAAGATGCGCACAAAATCAGCGCAACTGGCAGAAGCAGTGAAAACCGGGATTGAGTCAGAAGCGGAAAGGTCTGGGGATAAGAACTCATAGAAATTGTATGCACGGTTCTAGTAGGGAGCGGCTGTTCACAAGACCGGCGGTGAAACCGCCCTTCATTAGACGTTTTCATTTGCACTCGGTTTCGGCAAATCTGCTGGAAGAACACCGTCTCGCTTCAAGGTCCTCCCGCCGCAGACGTACTCAGGTGGAACCACGACGCAGAAGCGGCAGAATCAATAGTAGAGCCGTATGAAACCAGCATCAACTCTTAGCCGGAGCGGGTCAAGGTAACGGTGTGTCTTTTACAAATCTTTACTCAGCTTTACCTTCTCTTCACGGCTAGCGCATTTGCAGTACAGACGACGGATGCAGGGCTTCGTAAGCTGCAATTTCTGCTTCGTGTTGCAGGGTGAGACCGATATCGTCCAGCCCGTTGAGCAGGCAATGACGCACGAAATCGTCGATCGGGAACTTCGCGGAGAAGCCCTGATCGTCATGCGCTTCGCAACGCTCCAAATCGATGGTCAGGTGGTAATCGTGGAGGTCGCGGGCTCGAAGCATTAACTCGGCGACCTCGGAGTCGCTCAGGCGCACCGCCAGAAATCCATTCTTGGTGCTGTTGTTGGCGAAGATATCCGCGAACGAAGACGAGATCACGGCGCGAAAACCGAAATCCGCCAGGGCCCATACCGCGTGCTCGCGTGAGGAGCCGCATGCAAAATTCTTGCCCGCAACCAGAATGCTCGCGCCCTCGTAGCGCGGTTCATCCAAAACAAAACCTGCGTTCTTCTTGCCGTCCGCAGCGAAGCGCCAGTCGTAAAACAGGAACTGGCCGAAGCCGGTGCGCTCAATCCGCTTCAGAAACTGTTTGGGAATGATCTGGTCGGTATCCACATTGACGCGATCGAGCGGGACTACGCGGCCGCGGTGTACGCCAAACGGTTTCATCGCGCGCCCCTCGGGATCATCATCGAAATTTCCAGTTCCGAATGTCCGTAAAGTGCCCGGCAATTGCCGCCGCGGCAGCCATCATCGGACTTACCAGATGCGTCCGCCCACCGCGTCCCTGTCGCCCTTCGAAATTTCGGTTGCTGGTGGAAGCGCAGCGCTCGCCCGGCTGCAAAATGTCAGGATTCATTCCCAAACACATCGAGCACCCGGACTCGCGCCATTCGAATCCGGCATCCAGAAAAACCCGGTGCAGCCCCTCTTGCTCCGCCGCCCGTTTTACGGCCTGCGATCCGGGCACGACCATGGCTCGGACTTTATTGCTCACACGATGTCCCTTGGCAACCCGCGCTGCCGCCCGCAAATCCTCAAGACGAGAATTCGTACACGATCCGATAAAGACGCGGTCGATTCCGATGTCTTCAATGCGCTTCCCTGGCTCGAGGCCCATATACTGCAACGCGAGCTCGGTCGCGCGGCGATCGGCTTCTTTCAGACCGTTCGCCTCCGGAACCCGGCCCGTCACCGGAGCCACCATCCCAGGATTCGTTCCGCAGGTCACGAAGGGAGAAAGTTGCGCCGCGTCAATGTGCACCAGCTTATCAAATGCCGCGCCTTCGTCCGAAGGCAGGCTGCGCCAGTAATCTACCGCCTTCTCCCAGTCGAAGGTGCGGGGAGCAAATCGCTTCCCCTTGACGTAGGCAAACGTCTTTTCGTCCGGCGCCACCATGCCGGCTCGCGCGCCCGCCTCAATGCTCATGTTGCACAGCGTCATGCGGCCTTCCATCGAAAGTCCGCGGACCGCTTCGCCAGCGTATTCAATCACGTGTCCGGTCGCGCCGTCGGTACCGATTTGGCCAATAATTCCGAGCGCGAGGTCCTTCGCCGATACTCCTTCCGCGAGCCGCCCGTGCACGTCGATCTTCATCGTCTTTGGCGTTTGCTGAGCGAGACACTGCGTTGCCAGAACGTGCTCGACCTCTGAGGTTCCAATGCCAAAGGCCAGCGCTCCGAATGCGCCGTGCGTGCTGGTGTGGCTGTCGCCACAGACGATCGTCGTTCCCGGCTGAGTCAGGCCCAGCTCCGGGCCAATCACGTGTACGATCCCCTGCTCCGGCGAGTCCATGTCGAATAGCCGCACACCAAATTCTTTGCAGTTGGCCTGAAGCGCCGCAATCTGCTTGGCGGCGATGAGGTCGGTAATCGGAGTTCCGCGCGGCTCAGTCGGAATATTGTGGTCCACCGTGGCCACGGTCCGCGACGGCTGACGCACTTTTCTTCCCGCGACCCGTAAACCGTCGAAGGCCTGCGGCGAAGTCACTTCATGCACCAGATGTAGATCGATGTAAATGATCGGCGATCGGCCGCCCGGCTGCGCCACCAGGTGGGCGCACCATATCTTCTCGAAAAGTGTCTGCTTTGCCGGCATTGTTCGTGGACTACTTTTTTCTGGATAAGAACCCCAGCACCTTGCTGGCGAACTCATCCGAAAAACCAAATCTCGCCTTGGCGCGCGAGTAGAGGTCGAGTGCCTTCTTATCCAGCCAGATCATCGCCGATTTCCCCCTACCATCTTGCGGCCGCGCAAAATAGTCGGTGGAATGTCCGGTAGCTTTCTTGCCCTCTTCGACCGTGTAGTAGTACAAAGCCAGGCTCTTGCGCGACTCACCTTCAGGACAGGTTAGCGGATCGGGAAACCCGTGCAGCGACCGCTCGTCGGTCGTAAAAATCAGCGCATGATTCAGCAGCGGTGGATACTTCGCTCCGCAGCGAGCCATGTTTTTTTCCCACAATTCGAGGGCTCCGCCCCACTCCTCGCGCCAGCCCGCGTTCAAATACAAAATCAGATTCACCCGCCGGTGCCAGTTCGGGTGAAAGTGGTGCATGGAGAAATCAGTATGCACGTTGAGATAGCCGCCGCGCCCCGACTGGTGCAAGCCGCCGCCCTCGAGCATCGGGTCCGCCCTCAGGCCGGGAATTCCGGTCAACTCCGAAATCCACGCCACGAACTCGGGTGAGTTCAGTTCATCGCTAACAGCCGCGATGGCCGAAGGAAAGAGCTGACGCTTGGCAAGGCCCAGCTTATTTTCGTTGGCGTGCTTGTATTGCGTCCAGGTAGCGCTACCGGACTGGGGAAATTGCGCAGCCATGACGAGCGCAGTCTCTGGATTGAGAAAATCTTCCAGGAGGATGTGCGGGCAGGGCTGGTTCTGGCTGTACTGCTTAGCCAAAACAGGCAACCGCGCTTCCCATTTATGGTAGGGAAAAAGCCGGTCGCTATCCCGAAAAACGTCCTGAATTGCTTGCGCCCTGGACATGTGAGGCAAATCCCCCGATTTTACGATTGTAGCTGATCATGTGTGCGGTTGGGCACACCGGCCGCCTCGCGGAGTGAATCAACCCCTCCCGTTTCCCCTAGGGAAGCCGGCAAACCAGCAGCGCTTGGTTTTGGTATGCGCAATCGAGTCCTGCGACTGGCTGCTGCACAACCACCCAGCGCACTCCGTACTTGTTTTTCAAACGCTCGAAGTCTTCCAAATGGAAATTCTTCCACGGCATCTGATCCTGGACCTGAGTCCACCACTCTTCAGCCAATGGCGGGAACATGCTTACCACACCATTGTCCTTGACCCCGTCGGCTAGGCGGCTTCTCTCAGCCAGGCATCGAAACCCGGTCTCATCTTCGCCGGCGATGTCCATGTAATAAGGATCGAGAGCGAAGACCGCATCCACCGGCGTAGTCTGCCGAATCCAGACGAACGCCTGCTCCCAGGGATTCCTCGGGGCGACGCCGGGCCATTCCAGGTGCGCGCTGGCGGGAAAAAGCTCGCGCTGCGCCAGGAACATACCCATACTCAACGGCACCAATAGCACCAACCAGCGCCACGCGCGGTCCCGGAGCAGGTACTCGCCGAGAAAGCCGCCCATCATGACAAACATCACCATGTAAAGGAAGTGCTGACTGCGCAAGGGTTGGACTCGGGCCAGAGCTTCAAAGCGCGCCGGAAAATCGACCACCAAGGCGCCCGCCACGTAGATCAAGCTATAGACCATGAAGGCTCGGCTTACCCGCTCGACCATGCGCCATTGGCGATGCCGCGCCACGCCCCCGAACCACCAGAACAACACCAGCGGCGCAACGATGCCCAGCAACTCGTACCACGCCCAGTTTTGGATGTAGTGATAGGCGTGCCGTTTCGCAGCTTCGTGGTAAGCCGGAGTGGCAACAGGTGACAGGGGCGTCCCCAACCATACGAGACCACCGAGCGCGGCTGCGGTCAGGCTCTTCCAGCGGCCTTGGAGCTTGTCCATAACCAGGAACAACAAGCAGAACGAAAATGGAAATACCCACATGAGCGGATGCATGCATACTGCGAACGCCAGCCAAAACAACGCCCGTAGATATCTTTTTTCCAAGGTTCGCGCCACCATGAAAATTCCCGCGAACGCCGCCATGTTTCGCGGATTCAGGTACTGGTCCATGATGTAAAGAGCCGTTCCCGCAACCGGAAGCGACAATAGCGCTGCGACCAGACAGACCCCGCACCACCGCGCTCTCGCGCTGGGAAAAAACAGACCGGACAATTCCCAACAGGCAAGGAGCAGCCAGAAAATGGACGCCACATGCCACAGGAACAACCCGGCTTCCATGGGCAAGTGAGTTACGCGGAGAGATAGAGCAATAACGTTGGGGAACAATGTCATGCTGGCGTGCGACAGGAAAAATTCGCGCCCCACAGGAAATAATTCAGGATGCAGAATCTTCTCTACACCCGGGAGGTAGATTTCCGCATCTTCAGCGTAGGGATGGTACCCCTGCACCAGCAAGGCACCGAGCGTCAGCAATAGCAGCCAAAGAAGATTCCGCGATTTGTGCTTGTCAGAAGGAATTTCGCTCACTCGACCGCAGCGATCGCAACCTGCGGCGGGATGTTCATTAACCGTCGCTTCCGTTCCCTGCCTCATGATGCGACAAGATGACCCTTTACTTTGCCACAACAGACATCGGAAGTCTGTTTTTCTCAGAATTTTTGGCTTGCCCTGTACGTTGCAGCGCCTACTTGACAGCGCCGCGCGCTTGCGACTTTTGTTTCGGCTACGTAGCATCTAATTGAGATGGCAGCTGCCCTAATGCCCGAGCGCCTTCGGCCCAACATGGCCTTCGGCGAAATCATCGCTTTTGCCTACGACACCTTTTGCAGCAACAAGGTGCGGTTCATCCTGACCGCGCTGGGCATGGTCATCGGCACGGCCTCTCTCATTCTCGTGGTCACCATCGGGATGACAGGCCGTCAATTCGTCCTGAACCAGATCCAGGCCATCGGCACGAACGAAATCTGGGCCGAATATCTCGGGGGTGCCCCGCACATCAGCAACTCGAACCCCGATCCTCTCACCATTGACGATCTGCATGCGGTGCAGGAAAGCGTGCCCGGCGTCGTGGCTTCGTCGCCCGTGACTCAACTCTCCGATCGCATTCCCGTCGGCAATGGCCGGGAGAAGGATGTCACTATTCTTGGCGTCAGTCCCGAGTACGTGCGAGTTCGCAACCTGGTGATCCCTTCGGGAAGATTTTTCGATCAGGAGGATTCTCAGGCTCACAACAAAATCGGCGTAATCACGGAAAAAATGGCCGTGGAGGTCTACGGTTCGTCGCAAGCGGCCGTGGGCAAAGTGATCAAGTTGACCGGACTGCCCTTCTACATCATTGGAACTTTCAAGGAGCGCGTGGAGACTTTTGGGCAGACGGAGATTGTCGACAACACCATGCTCATCCCTTTCTCCGTGAGCCGCTATTTCATGGAAACACCCAGCGTCAAACTTCTGTATTTCTCCATGGAAGATCCCTCCATGGTGATTTCGGCGACGTCACAGATTAAGCGCGTCCTGCAATCGCGGCATCGCCCGGAGTCGGTATACGACGTAGCCAATCTCTCCGCATTGCTGGTCATGACCGACCGCGTCGCCAACGGTCTGACTTGGGTGCTGCTCCTGATTTCTATGGTGACTCTGCTGGTCAGCGGCATCGGCATCATGAACATCATGCTGGCCACGGTGACCTCGCGCATCCGCGAAATCGGGATTCGCAAAGCCGTCGGCGCCACCAACCGTGAAATCCGCTTTCAGTTTCTCGCCGAGGCGGTTCTGATCTCGCTCATCGGAGGCTTCGCCGGAATTGTCATCGGCCTGGCCATCCCCTACTCGGTGCGATTCCTCACCGAATACCGGATTCCGATCTCTGGCTTGTCGGCCATCATCGCCATAGTGGTGTCTTCGGTAGTCGGGGTAATCTTCGGAACAGTTCCAGCCGCCCGCGCCGCGCAACTCGACCCGGTTGAGAGCCTGCGCTATGAATAAATTTCCTCAGCGATGCCGCTTGCAACGAAAAAGTTGCATTTTCCATTCAATCGGAAGTAATATCAATCACGGGGCCGACAGTAGGCTTCCCGGTTCGACCCTGTACTGCTAAGTAAACTTCCAGGCTCCTAGTTCAGCTTGTGCAAAACAACATAACGAGGCGGTTCGTCAGCCTCCGTCCCGGTTCGGAGAGTTCAATATGTCTTGGTACGCATACTGCCTTACCGAGCACCAGACCCTTCCCAACGGCACCCGTTCCCGACGCCCTTTCGTAATTGAGAATGTTCAAGGCGTGAACGCAGCCCCTGTCCTCAGCTATCCCAGCGGTGAGTTCGCTGTGATTGTGAGCGAATACGACTCGAATAATGGACAACTCGACCAGCAAGCGGCCATCGACCACGCCCGCGTCGTCAGCGGGTGCTTCCGCAATTCCACCGTGTTGCCCTTCCGCTTCGGAACCATCTTCGAGAGCGATGACGCCCTCCGACAAGCGGTCCGGGTCAACCGGCGAGCCTTTGGGGTGAGCGTGGCCAGGCTCCGTGGCAAGTCCGAAATGCACATCAAGCTGACGGTTACCGACGGCTCGCTGCGCGAGGCCATGATTGATGTCATCCTGCCCGACACGGTCGGCGGCGACTATCTTTCTAAGCTCCGCGTCAAGGCTTCCCGGGAGCGCGAGCGCCAAACCAAGGCCCGCGCTTTGTCGGTGCAGGTCCACAAGCTGTTCAACCCGCTGGAAGAAGAAGTGAGCTGCAAAAAGGTTGCTCCCCAGGGCATGCTCATTGACATTGCTCATCTCATCGATTCCAAGTCGGTGGAGAAATACCAGAACCGCTACAACGCGGCCGCCAAACAGTTGAAGAACTGCCAGGTAGCCATCAGCGGTCCATGGCCCCCGTATCACTTCCTGCCTGGGAAGCTGCGTACCGTGGCGGGAAATAGTTAGTCTGAATCCCGTCGGGCCGTCGGTTGACTTCCCGCGGCCCGATGGATGCTAGATTTGGCAGCATCGGCATGCATTGAATGTGCATGGTTCTGCACTCCCCGAAAGTCCTCTCTCCCGGCAGCTTTGCCTGCTACGCCTGTATTAGATGTCTCTAAGTCTCGCTATATCTTTGCCTTACGTAGGCTTCGATTTAAACCGGGTGGGTTTATTGCTTTGGCTCGGCAAATGCTTCTTCCTGGTGTAATGAAAGAGGCCGCAACCTAAAGAAATGACCCTCACTCTCTTCTCTTCGAAACATTTCCCGAAGTACCGTTCCAGCTGGCCGGAACGGAGACTTGCATAGCCTTTCCAGAAATCACCTACCACTTTGCCTCTTTGAAAGCGTGGCCCCAGAGATGGGGCCACATTTTATTGCGGCACGGAAAAAATGCCTAGAAGAGCCTCCACACAAAGTGCGCCAGCAGGCCGAATAACGACAACATAAACACCCCGCCAACCCAGATCAGAAAGTTCAAAGTCATCTTGGGATCGTTAATCTGTTTCTTGTCCATGCCTCACGCTAGCACATGCCAGAAACCATCATATCGGGTCCGCACCGTAGGTCGAAGAAGGTTCGGCTTTCGTCGAAAGCACCGGTCAGATACACTGGCGTGCATCTATGACCATGGCCTGCCGCGTCTTCATTATATCCTTCGTCGCATTCCTGATATGTTCGTCCCTCACGGAAGCTCAGAACCCGCCCCAGAGGCCGACATCCATGCCTTCCTGGGGTTCCGCGCCGCAAGCCTCGCAAACTGATCTGCAAAACTTCCCGCCGCTCCTTTTGCAGCAGCTTTCCGCCATCAAAGCCGCCGCGCTGAATGACGATTATGCCTACCGCGAGGTCACCCACCTCACCGAAAATATAGGGCCTCGCCCCAGCGGCTCGCCCCAAGCCCGTGCTGCCTCCGAGTACGTCGCCGCGGAACTTCGCCAACTGGGCCTCGAAGTTCGTCTCCAGCCGGTCATGGTGCCGCACTGGGTTCGCGGGGCCGAAACCGCCGCTCTTGTCGAATACCCTGGCATGGTTCCCGGAAGCACTCAGAAGATCGTTCTGACTGCTCTCGGCGGCAGCTCCCCCACTCCAGCGGACGGTCTGACCGCCGATGTGGTCACGGTCAACACCTTCGACGAACTCCAAGCCCTCGGCCACGACAAAGTTGCCGGCAAGATCGTTCTCTTCAACGAGATCTTCGATAAACAGAAGGCCGCCGCAGGGTTTGCTTTTGCCTCCTACGGTGAGGCAGTTCGTTATCGCGGAGCAGGAGCGAAAGCTGCTGCAGATCTCGGTGCCGTCGCCGCCCTGGTCCGATCGCTCGGCAACGCCGACTACCGCCTTCCCCACACTGGATACAGTTTCCCCGCCGGGATCCCGGCCGGCGCTGTGACGGCCGAAGATGCCGATCTCATCGTCCACCTCGCCTCTCAGGGCAAAGTCCGCATGCATCTCACCCTCACTCCGCAGAGGCTTCCCGACGAGACCGGCTACAACGTCGTTGCGGACCTTAAAGGTTCCGAGCACCCCGAGCAAATCGTCGTCGTCTCCGGACATCTCGATTCCTGGGATCTCGGCACCGGCGCGATCGACGACGGCGCCGGTGTCGTTATCGCCATGGAGACTGCCGAAATTCTCCAGCGCCTCCACCTGCCCCCAGCCCGCACCCTCCGAGTCATCGCCTGGATGGATGAGGAAACCGGCGGCGCGGGCAGCAAAGCCTACTCCGGCGAATACTCTGCCGATTTTGTTCGCCACGTCGCCGCCATCGAGAGCGATGCCGGAGCCGCCCATCCTGTCGGCTTTGATGTCAAAGCCACGCCTGCCGCCGTCGAGGCTCTCCGGCCGGTGCAAGGTGTGCTCCAGAGTATCGGCGCTACCGTCTTCCAATCCAGCAGTTATCCTCCGGGAGCCGACATCGCCGCCATGTCCGATTACGGAGTACCTGCCTTTGGCGTGATGCAAGACAGCCGAACCTACTTCAATTACCACCATTCCGCCGCCGACACGCTCGACAAGATCGTTCCCAGTGAACTCCGCGAAAACGCCGCCGCTATGGCCGTGCTGGCCTACGCCCTGGCCAACATGAAAGAGCCTCTCCCGCGATAGAGATCAAATTGATCCAGGGAGCGAAACGGAGGCGTTCCCTATGTCTGCACCGCGTACTGGTGGTTGAGTACAGGATGAACCGTATAGGGCTCCCGCATAGCCGCACATAGAATCCGCTAAGTCGGGGCGGTGATGCCCAAACAGGGACGATTCATAAAATCCCGGGAGTTAGCACGGCGGCGACCACGTACGGTCGCCGAAAAAGAGAGGAGACAGCCTTGAATCGAAGATTTGGAAAAACAGCAATCGCAACGTTAGCGGCATGGGCGCTCTTGTTGTTCGTGGCGGCAGCACCGCGCGCGCACGCCGATGACAGATCGCATTGCCAACATGCGGTCGAAAAAGCGGAAGCGAGATTGGATAAAGCAATCCATAACAACGGCGAGCACAGCCGCGAAGCCGAAGATCGCCGGCGCGATCTGAACGCCGAACGGCGGCGTTGTTGGGACCAGTATCATCAGTGGTGGAACGGCCATGAACATCGCTGGGAAACCGAGCAAAACTGGGACAACGATCACGACCATCACTAAAGCGGAATATCGCGTATGTAGCAACTGGTTCCAGCCGAAACCGGCGACAACAAAATTTCGGCTGGATCTTTTTTCTGCCTAAGCCCTCCTGCCACTGCTGACACCTCAGATTGTTACAATACAGACCGACCTTCAAAGCAATGCGGTTCGTTAGCCCACTATTGAAGCGCGCCGTCTATTCCGCTCTGCATGGAACGGGATATTTTGGCCGCACGACCCCAGCTGCGGGTTACGCAGTCGTCAGCTACCACGGGGTTCTGCCAGCCGACCATTCCGTCAGTGACAAGTTTCTCGACGGAAACCTGGTGCAGCCCGAGATCTTTCGAAGAAACTTTAATTCCTGAAAGCTCGCTATCGTGTCATACACCCCGAAGATTTTCGCGCAGCCACAGAACAAAGTAAGCCGCTGCCCCCACGCTCCGTTCTGGGGACCTGCGACGACGGACTTCTCAACGCTCTGACCGACATGCTTGCAGTCCTTCAGGCCGAGAGCGTCCCATGCCTTTTTTTCGTGACTGCGGCATCCTGCAGCGATGACCCGGGCATGCTCTGGTACGAGGAGCTCTACCACGCTGCCGCTTATCGCCGCAGGGCAGCCGAGGCTTTTACCTCCTACCTGAACATGCTTCGTTGACCTCCGCATGCATCGGATATGCTAACCACCCGCCCAGGCAATTGCTGGTGTGGGGACTTACACCCCACTAGATTCACAGCCTTGTCGGCTGCTCCAGTGCGCCGGGATCTGCTGGATGCCGAGCTGTTGCAGGGCCTGTCCCAGTTGAGTGGGAGCTTGTTTGCCGGCGAGTTGTTCGGCGAGGGTCCAGTGCGAGTCGGTGCGCTGAAAGATGGAGTGGCGGTCGTGGTAGAGGCTGAGGGGAATGCCGTGAGTGGTGATCATGGCGTGCAGAGCGCGCAGATAGCCGAGGGTATTTTCGGCCTCGATCTG
>Ga0187855_10000098_pt1 | contig 72084 bp, 72 predicted proteins | sample June2016WEW_8_10_2_FD_132969 | JGI IMG/M metagenome (GOLD analysis project Ga0187855, IMG submission 132969) | Peatland microbial communities from SPRUCE experiment site at the Marcell Experimental Forest, Minnesota, USA - June2016WEW_8_10 | ecosystem: Environmental > Terrestrial > Soil >... | reverse complement strand
GATGTAGGTGTTGGCAAGGGTCAGCAGCACGAGCAGACCGCAGGCCAGTTCCTTCGAAACGGTGATCTCAAAATGCAGACTGCCGGACTTCAGGAAGGCGGCGGGCAACAGAACGGCGAGCAACCCAGCTCCTGCCAGGATCCCGGTGCCAGTCACAATCAGCCACAGTTCCCCGTCGCGCTTCTCCAGCCTTCTGAGTTCCCAATTGACATTGGCCAAAACGTTCTCGGGTTCGTGGCCAGCGTGTGCGGGTTTGGTTGAGTTATCCGCGGATTGATTTCGCAAGCGAAGATAGGATGTGGTCCCGCAAGTTCGTTTCAAGCCGGCGCTTTTCCTGGAACGGGGCCACGAATTTTTCCGCATGACCGGCGCCAGCCGGCACCGCCGACAATTCTTCCAGTCTTTGGCTCAGCGTACGAAAGCCGGTGTTGCGCTTCAGGTTGTTCGCCGTTCGGCATAGCCAAGACCGTAAGCAGGCTTGAGTGTCCTGCGGATTGACTGCGTAGAAAGAGGCCTCTCAAAGACAAACTCCGACCTCTTCCGGAAGGCTGTGCCTTCCGCATCCAGTCTGCAGCGAGCACAAAGGACACCCTCTCACTCACAGCCAGCGCAAAACGACTCCTTTGGAGATCTCAGGTTTGAAGCAGGATGGACTTACTTTGGTCACCTCGCCGGGAGGCACCAACAATCGTGAAACTGTGCCCGGCAAGGTCGGAGAAGGTCAGGGAGCGGGCCGCCAGATCCAGGTATTCCGAGGTTCTCTCGTCCGCCCAAATTGCTGAAACGGAAAAAGCAAGAAAGGGCACGTTAGTTACATTGCCGGTTACCCTCTCCTCAGGCATGATCGGGAAGATGTGGGAAATCGAACAGCTTGTGGGCTTGGACTCGCTGGCCAGCACTCCGGAGTCAATTTGCGCCTGCGTGGCCAAGATCTTTCACGTAAAAGAAACTGAAGTCGCGCTGCTGGCGCTTGATGGAAGGATGCTGAACTTCCTCTACCCCGCTGAGTTGAAAACGGCGGGGGCGATCCCTCTTTCCAGTTCGGCGGTTGCGGCTCGCACGGCGCGGACCAAGCAGGCGGAGCTTTTCAATAGCTTCACGCAAGTAAAACATTTCAGCATTTTTGAACTGGTCAAGCTGGGCGCGAGCGGACTGGACGAGCAGGTAATTCAGAAGCTCATGTCTGCGCCCGTTCTTGCCCGGAACGGAGAAGTAATTGGCGTGATTCAAGTCTCCCGCAAGGCCCCACGCCCAGCCGCAGCGGGGGATTTCACTCCCGACGATCTACAGAAGCTGGTATCGGTTGCTCGCGTCGTGGGAAGACTGATGGCCAAGGGTAGAGGCATTGCCCTGGCAAGCTCAGGCTAGATGGACTTGCGGATTGTTGACGCAACATCGCCTTTACTCTCATTGACCGAGGGCCGGAGTCGTGGGTGTGACGGGTTGCCTGGACATTTTCTATCCCCAAATTTTTGCTGATTTTGAAGGAAACCGACTTTTTCATCAGCCACTCGCGATTACACTAACAATCATCCAAAGATTGCACAGCGACTGACAACATTTGTCAGAGTGATCCACGAACATTTTGACAAATGTTGTCAATCCAGGCTGCAGCGGGCAAAGGACCTCCTCTCAAGCACAGCCAGCGCAAACGATTCCTTTGGAAATCTCAGATTTGAAGCGGGCTGGAACTTTGGTCACCTCGCCGGAAGGCTGGACGCTCAATTGCATCTAGAAGGGGCTACCTCGGATTCGGATGGGAGGAACCCAAACAAATGCAGAGACAGAAGGGCTTTTCGCTGATCGAGTTGCTGATTGTCGTGGCGATCATCCTGATTATTGCAGCGATTGCTATCCCGAACCTGCTACGGGCGCGCATTGCGGCGAACGAGTCGTCCGCAGTGGCGTCGATTCGCACCATCAACACAGCCATGATTTCATACAACTCCAGCTACCCAACGGTGGGCTTTGCGGCCAACCTGACCGCTCTGACGGGCACCTGTACCGGCTCCGTCGTTCCCAGCTCGGGCGCTGCTTGCTTGATCGACTCGACGTTGGCGGCGGGCGCAAAGAGCGGCTACACCTTCAGTGTGCAGGGCACGTCCGGCGGCTATGCTGCGTGGGCAAACCCGCAGCACGTGAACACTACGGGCGTGCGAGCCTTCTGCTCAGTCGCGGATGCTGTCATACGCACCAACACTGCTGGAATCAGCACCTGCGTTGGAAGCGAGACCCCGCTGCAGTAAGTTTGGATTTGGCAAGGTACGTAGGGGAGGGTACAAGCCGGAAAGAAGCAGAGGAGAAACCCTCTGCTTTTTCTTATTGAGGAGACGTTTTTCTTCCCATCGTCACGACTGGCTTTTATGTGCTCCAATCACTCCACTTTCCACGGATGGAAAGCTCAGATCTCTTACCTATGACACGGCCATCGAGCTGACCTCCAAGACAACCGAACCAGAGACGCTTCCGCTGAAATTGGACGAGACCGCCTGTAAGCGCTCCAGTCTCTCCTCATCCATTCAAGAGCGCTAACGGCCCGAGGCAGAAATAGGTCCTTTGCGCACTCGGACCCGACTCCAAGGCGCGGCGGTACTGTTACAGAATCGCCTCTCTAACAAACTCGTCTGTACCCCGTACTCTTTGCGGTCAGACTGCTTCAAGCCCCGGCGGACACCCCTGTGGTGCTGGTTAATGGTGCCCGGCAAACGGGCAAGGCGCTTACTGAGCGCCCATTCTGTAGAACGTGACTCTCCCCGAGGGATCGAGTCGCTGCTTGGACGCTACTGGCATCGCTGCCTTCCGGGCCCGACCCCCGGCGCGGGGACCACTCTTCTTGTAGCGCTCAAGAATCTTCTCGACTTCATTGTTTACTCGGCGCGAGCATTGCGCTATGTATGAAATTAGTTTATGGAAAAACGACATCACCTCTCGAAGTCGGATGTCATCGAAGAAATTCCACTAGCGTGCTCGGATGAAACCGCCGCTGTAGAGTTCCTCGAAAAGCAGCGCTGGGGAAACACGCCCGCGTGCGTCAACTGTGGCAGTGTCGGCTAAGCGTTTTCTAGTGGGCCAGTTTTAGTTCTCGTTTCCAGTGTGCTGGCGCGAGTAAACTATCCCCATCCAGCTTCTTACAAAACTTTTGCGGCTGACACTGTTTTATTTTGTACATAAGACGTGGTGGTAGTTGTGGGAATCGGGCGTATAAGTGTGGTTACTGTTGCAATGTCCCGGTTTCACCACTGGGCGTGAGACGGGATCAGGTAGTGGCGGATGCAGCGGCGGTCTTGGCTGGAGTTGTGGTTGGAGCAGGCGCGGAGATCACCTCGATGTACGGGCCCGGGGTGGTTACCGGGGAGGCCGGGATTCCGTTGATGTAGACGGTGGGGGCGACGGTTCCGCCGCGCACGGTTTCGCCTGCTGGCAGGAGACCAACCGCCAGATTTCTTCCCGAACCCTTGGCCTGGTAGAGGGCATAGTCGGCTAACACGAGTACCTCCTCGTGAGACACGAGCTTCGGCTCCATTTCCGCCCACGGAAAAACCGCCCAACCGATCGAACAGGTGATGCGCACATCCGCTTTGCTGGCTTCCACGCGGTAGGGCATGGATCCGACCAAATCGAGAACGCGATCGGCGAGAATGTGGGCTTCTTTACGGTCGGTGTAGCGCGCCAGGAGGAGAAATTCCTCGCCGCCCCAGCGGATCACCGCATCGGAAAGGCGGGCGGCGGAGCTAATTCGCTGCACGACCTCGGCTAAGACCTGATCTCCCACCTTGTGTCCGAAAAGGTCGTTGACCCTCTTGAAGTGGTCGATGTCGATCAGATAGAAAACAAGATCACGATTGCGAAGGTCGGTGCATGGATTACTGACAAACGAGCGCAGCACCTGCTGCACGTCGGTCTCGATCGAATTGGTAAAGAACCGCCGGTTGCGAGCGCCGGTGAGCAGGTCGGTCAGGGAAGCGTCAAGCAACTCATGATTGGCGTTGGCCAGATCCCTTTCGAGGCGGCCCTGTTTCACAATGCCGACAAAAGCGAACATCACAACCGCGGCCAGTGAGAGCACAACGCGGAATTTCCACACCGAGTTTGGCAGACTACGGTCGAGGAACGACCAAGCCGCCAGCAGGGGCAGGATCAGGGTAACAGGAGCGGCCAGACGCGAAGCCCACCGCCAGTAGCGTTCGCTATCGGGATCACCATGGTCCGAGACAGATTCCAGCCCCTGCGCCATCAGCGCAGCAAATGTCATGCCGGCAAGACAGGCCGCAGTCGTCGAATCGTACCAACTGCCGCTAAAGTAAACACCGGCATCGGCGAGCGTATCCACGACGTATTCCATGACGGTGTCGAAGGCGATGATGCCAGTCAGCAAGACGTAGAAATGCCGCCAGCGCCCAGAACTTTGCCGCCAGCCGAGGGTGACGATCGAAAGCAAGATCACGTCCTGGGCCATCGCAAGAAATTTGTAGGCCACACCGTAGGACAGGGGCTCGGGAGCCAGGTACTGCCATGGAACGACGAGAAACAGGTACTGGTACAGCCCCGCCAACAACAATAAGAGAAGATCAAGAGTACCCAGGCGCTGATGTTGTGGGGTCGGCTCCACGTGAGGCCGTAGCGCAAAGCCCAGAATGAGGGCGGTCCAGGCGAGAAAGACACAGGCGTCCCCCAGATACATCGAGGGCGTTTGCTTCAGCACCAGCTCCCAGTGCATCCACAAGATCTGGCCGCAGGCTTCGATGGCGTAACCGCCGCCCAGAAGGATCCACACCAGGCGTTGCCGGCGGTTGCTGCTGAATGCGTTTCTGGCAAATGCAGCAGAGGCGGAGACCATCAGTACGAAGCTGATCCAATCGGTGATCGCGGTGAGCCGATAGGATTTCGGGAGGAGCATCGATGCGGCCGCTTGCGCGATGACTAGGCAGACAACGGCCAAAGCCCATATCTTCGAGCTCAATCGAAGACGCACTATTCCCCCTAAGTTATGAATTACAGCCTGTTATCAAAGAGGAGCCAAGTGACAGAAGTAACCTCGACGATGCGGTAGTGTGAGATGGGTTCGCCGATCATTTCCCGCAAGTTTTACGTGGGTAAAATCGGCAAGTTAATGAACGCCGTGGAGTTGGCGCTATCTTAAAAATGGGTCGTTGGCAAAACATGTATGGTCCGACGCCTGAATGCAAGAAGAATTGGGTTGGACGAGAAACAGTCTGCGAAAATGTACCCGACCTCTAGTGGAGAGTGGTCTCCGGGCGCATGATGATGATCCGCGCGTGCCCGTCCTTGATAATCGCCACGGTCATGACACAGCGCGGAGGCTGGATGGAATCGCGCCGTGGTCCCCGCCTGATCTGCTGGCGCGCTAGGTTTCGAGTGGTAGTCCAGATCAACCTAACACCTTCTCGACACAGAACGAGAAGCGCGTGTCCCAGGGTTGGTGGGCGTGCGGAAAGCAGCCAGGGAAAACAATCCCGTGCAACGCTTCGCCGTTATTCATCCGCGATAAGAGCCGTATGCGCTCATGATCGATCGTACAGAGGGTCCGGAAGTAACTCCAACGGCAAGAAGCGAAGCGGGTTGCGTTGAACCCGCTTTAGCGATATAGTCCTCACCGGTTCTCACTGCCCGTCGACCATTACGCTCGACCATCAGGCGCGAATAACTCATATGGAGGAACATCAATGCAACCCACTCGTAGTTGCACGTTCTCTTGTCTGGCTTTGGTCGTGCTTGTCGCACTCAGCGGATACGCCTTTTCCGCAACAGTCGCCGTCGGCACCTGCACGACGCTTGTCCATTTCGCTACCATTCAATTGGCGGTAAATTCTGTTCCCCCCGGAAGCATAATCAAAGTTTGCCCCGGCACTTACCCCGAACAGGTGGTAATCGCCGAGGACCTTACTCTCGAAGGGATTGCAAGCCCGGCTGGCGATGCCGCCGTGATTTTGCCTCCCGCCACAGGTTTGGTCGCGAACACGGCTGATGTGGATACGGGCAAACCCATCGCAGCCCAACTCTTGGTGCAGAATGCCGGCCCGGTGTCGATCAGCAATCTCACGGTTGACGGAACAGGGAACGCGATCACTGGCTGCAGTCCCGATCTGCAGGGCATCCTGTTCCAGAACGCCACCGGCACGGTGAAACACGTCGCCGTGCGCAACCAGATACCAAACGGCATTCCAAATGGATGTCAGATTGGAGAATCTATCTACGTGCAGACCGCCGCAGGTCACTCTTCCATGGTGACGGTCGAAAATAGTTCCGTTCACAATTACAACAAGAACGGAATCACGGGAAATGATCTCAACACGAACCTAATCCTCACGTTGAATTATGTGCAGGGAGCTGGCGTGGTTCCGGTTCCGGGTGCGGCTCAGAACGGCATCCAGCTTGGTTATGGAGCCACGGGAACGATCAAGGGCAACACCGTGATCGACAATATCTATGGGGATCCAACGGTCGCGGCTTCAGCCAATATTTTGCTTTATGACACCGCGGAAAATAGCGGAATCGCGGTCATCAGCAACAGAGTCGGCAACAGCCAGTTTCCCATCGCCCTGATCACCTTGGGTGATGATGGCGCGAACCTTGGTGACGGCGTTACCGTTACCGGCAACCACATCTTTGGTACATCGGACTACGACGCCATCGATGTCTGCACCAACGGCAATACGGTCACGGGCAACACTATCTTCAATAGCGCTGAATCCGGCGTGCATTTGGACGCTTCCTGTGGCATTGCCTTCGGCGGCACCACTGGCAACAACAACATCGCAAGCGGAAACACCATCGTGGAAAGTGCATGCGCCGGCATTCTCGCCGACACCGTTACAACCGGCAACACCACCAGCCCCGACACCTACTTCACGGTGCCATTCCCAGTCACCAGTTCCACCGCCTCGTGCACCATCCCGCCGGGACCCACAGGCGACACCACCCTTGCAGGACTCACACGCGGTAAGACCGCGCGCAAGTTCAGCCCAGCAAGATAGGGCCGAGCAGATAAAACGTCAGCGTAAGAAACAGCGCCGGGAATCGGATGCCAGATTCCCGGCGTTTTCCGTTGTAGCGTCGACTTCCCGACAGCCGTGCTGTCCTGCCTCATTGTCCAGTCTGGGCAGGTTCAGTCGCGGCAGGTCCTCACACCCAGCGAAAGGAGGTAGTGAGCTGTTTTGATTATCCGACGTCGATTCTGTGCAAAAGCAGAAAGCCCCGACTTGGTCAGAGTCGGGGCGATCCTAACGGAGAGAAGATTGCGCTATGTCGATTAGGTGGAAGCGCTCTCTCGAGAAGCTGAGAATAACACTTCGCTTCGGTGAAGTTGTCATTACCATCGACATACCACCGGGCCTGGCCTTATTCCAACGCCCTTTTGCGGCAATTCGCGCACTCTCGGTGTGTTCCTTTGGCGTCACGTTGCCGCCGGCTGCCCCCGCCTTTCAGACCGCCACGCCTTCCCAGTTCAACAGCTAGCGGGTCTTTTTTCTTGGGCTGAGCGGAAAACTGTGCGCCAGTGGCCTGCTCCACTACTCGGACGGCGTTCTGTGCACCGTCGTATCCACGTGTCCGCTTTAGGCATGCCCATCACGCGACACTTGACAGACCGTACTAGCGATTGACGGAGAAGGGCCTTTCGGATTACTATCACGCCAGGTCATCTCCGAAGGGTGGGTGTTTGCCATGATCAGGGCTCTATACTTGAAGATCCTGAGCTGCATGATGGTCGTGATTTTTCCGGCTGCCTTGTTTGCTGCGGACCAGCCTGCTGCCATGCTCTACAGTCATGGAACCTCATTGCTCAATGGCGACACCATCGCAAGGTCGTCGGCTATCTTTTCGGGCGACTTGGTACAGACCACCGCGGACTCGGCTGCCAACATCAACGCTGCAGGCTCCATCGTCTTGGTTCTGAACGACTCGCTGGTTAAGTATCAAGGCAATGTCGTCGAGTTGGAGCACGGACGCGTAACCATATCGACCTCGAAATTGCTGGCGACTCGCGCTGGCGACGTCACCGTGTCACCGGCCGCTAGCGTTTGGACCGAATTTGAAGTCAGAGACGTGGATGGTACGGTCCAGATCGCGGCGCGAACGGGCGACCTGACCATCAGCGATGACACCGGGACCAGCACACTGGCACAAGGTCAGCAGACCACTCGAGACGAGTCGCAGCCGCAGGACGAAAATCAGAAAAAGAAAAAGAAAAGAGCAGCTGGTGGAGCCGCGGCTCCTGGCGCGGGGGCTGGGGCCCTTAGCTCTCCCGTGGCGATTGCAATTGCCGGGGGCGCTATTGTCGGTGGGGCTGTATATGTGTTAGTCCAGAACGCGCCACCGGTGAGTCCATCGCAGTAGCCCGATAAACCATGGTGGGTCCCTTCAACCCCTAGAGAGTGGGTTTCGTGCGCCTCTTAACTGCGCTGAGAATTCCACCGACCCCGGTGCAGTTTTCCGTTAAAGGAAAAAAGAAAATCAACTCTTAATTGGCGAGACTGCTGCGTGTGGCCTGGGGTCCGACGCTGTCTGCCCGTCAACCTCGTGTTGTTGTAGAGGGCCATTCATTTCGGGCAGAGAACGCAATGCGGTCCGCTGGAAATCCGGGATACACTTCCGTTCAGAAGTGCCAGACAACGCCGAGGCCGGCGAAAATATTGTGTTGGCGGCTCTTGCCCGTGTTCACATTGAGTTGCGGCACACCCGACCAGAAGTCTCGACCTTCCCCGCGCAGGCTGAATCCATGGAAGATCTTCACATCGAGTCCGAGGCCTGCTTGGATTACGCCGGTGTTTGTCCCTGTTGTGCCCGGGTTATTGCCTCCGAAGAGCAAAGTAGAGCTCGCTGCGAAATGACCGAACCCGCTACCAAAACTGACCCAAGGAGAAACTCCCTGACCGGGAAAGGCGTTCAACCGTACTGCGGGAGTCACGAAAAAGGATGCGTACTTTTCCGGTATTCTGTTGGGTGGCGCGGCGTGCAAATCCTGTTCGGGGTTCACTACGAACGGGACTTCCAGGGTGAGGGACAAGAAGCCTCTGCCCATACCCATGAGGCGCCGGGCATAATTTATTTCGAAGCTCAATCCGTTGCTGAAGCGCAGGTCCGGATCATAAGCGGGGGCACCTTGGATGCTCTGATCGCTGGTGAAGGTACGCCCAATGATCCCCGACAATTCGTTCTCTTGCGCCGCGGCCTGTGCCACGAAGGTGCAAACTGCCACCACAGCCCCGATGGCGAGGTGTTTCAGCGACATTTTCTCCTCCTGAAGTCGTTTGTTCGTTGCGCCGCAAGTTTGCGCCTAGTTTAGCACGGCCCTGTTTTTTCCGTCGCGCACTTTCCAACCACAGGTTCGTCCGTTGAACCATCGAATCCGGCCCAGCTTCACGACAGTCCTCCCAAATACGTTGATGCCGGATTCAATTATGTCGGCCGCGTCAAGGATTCGCCATTGTCAGACCGAGTGCGACCGCTTCCAGTTCCTTCATCCCCCATGGCTCGAGACCGCCTGGGCTTGGATGACTCAGCCAAAGGCCTGGAAGCAGCCAACCCGCAAAGCACATAAAACAGCGCAGCATTCGCCGGGATCTGCAAATTGAAATCCACGAAGCTATGGAGCAGAATTCCAGTACACCCCAGCACAGCGGCGAGGGAGACCGCCCTATCCCATTGGAATTCCCAGCGGTGAGAGGTCGGTAGTCCGTATCGGTACAGGCGCACGAGAAACCACAGCATCAGCCCGAAGCCGAGCAAGCCGGTCTCGACCAGCAGCTGCGCATAGTCGTTATGCGCTTCATTTACGAACAGGTTCGTATAGAAGCTGCGGTAACTTGGATAGACCGTTGGGAAGGTTCCCAAGCCCCACCCGAACACCGGACGTCTGGAGAACATTTTCAGGCTGTCTTTGGTCATCTCCAGACGCGTGCCAGGGCTCAGATCTCCGAGACGTCCCAGCACCTCCTGCCCTTTGCCTACGAAAATCAGCAAAGCCAGGATAAAAACGCACACTGCCACTGATCCCAGCGCTATGCGGGGGCTTCGCCTCTTCCCGAAAGTCAGTGCTGCGAACAGCACCATTTCGAGAACGAAAGCAAGCATTCCTCCGCGCGAGCCGGAAAGGAAAATCGTGCCGGCCATCAATACGGCGCAAGAGCCGACCAGGACTCGCTTTCCGCCCTTCAGCAGGTGACCCATGCTGAGCACAAAGGGAATCGGTACCAGCATCTCCATCAGGCCGGCATAGTGGTCGTGGTTAACGTAACTTCCATAGATCGAACCACCGAACTTTGGACTATGGACCCAGAAAATTTTGCCGTTGGAGGTCAGCTCCTGGGCGAGCGCAAAAAAGGCGTAACCGGCCCCGAAAACAATCATTAGGAGAGCGAATATTTTGCGAGTACCTTCCTCTCTGACGCATTCCGCTCCAATCAGCAGCACAATCCCATAGGAGATGTACTGAAGTGCCTCGTACTTGGTAACGTACCCGTAGGCAGACCTGCGCAGCACGATCTGTGCGAGGATGAGCCCGAGGAAGAGAAGCGCCGGCAGGTAGAGAGGATTCTGCGATAGCTTCAGTTCCTTGGAAACAAGCTGCCTTGCCGCCCAAACAAGGAATAGAACTGCCGCACCGGCCTCGAGGGCGAAAGTCGACCACTCATCGACCGCACCGAACGCCAGCACCGCAAAAATCAGGAGGACGCACAGACCGAGGACAAGGACCCATTGCAGGGTCCCTGACGGACGAACGAGCTGGCGCTCCGAATCAATAGAATCAGTCGTATCGACAATCGCATACGATGATATTTTCAACTTCACCGATCCTTATTCAATTTCTCCACTAGCCTGAGATCGTCGATCCAAAGCTTGCCCCGGATCAAGGGGTTCGCAGGCTGGCGGACAATTTTCAACAATACTAGATTGGTGTTCGGGCCGGTTTGGAATCGTGCTTTTTGCAGACGCCAGGGAGTGGTGCCTAGTAAATCATCGGTGAGAACGTAGGAAGCACTGGTGTAAGCATCCACGATCGCAAACCGCGGACCGCTGGCAGTCTCCAGTTCTTCCGTCCTGGATTCCGCACTAAACTCGTAGTCGGTGTTTGGGTTTACTGGGATGAACTGAGAGATCCCTGCTTCCGAGGCACTTTGCCCGTCGAAGGTGACGGAGAGCGATCGTGTTCCGCTGTGGAACTCACTGGTATCGATGGCCAGGGCCGCATGGGGGTTCGATTCGTACCACCAGTCAAATCCACCGTTTAGCAAGTCCTCCTCGAATCCCCCGTTTATGATTAGGTTCTCGCGAGAGGGAAGGTAGGGCTGAAGGGACGGATCGAGGACGGCCAGTTGCTGCCAGGCAGTTTGGGCGGCTGCGACTTCCTGCTTTGCGATGAGAAACCGAAAATAGGGAAATGCGAGCTTCGTCGGAAACTCCTGGTTTAATGCGATCAGATGGTTCCAGACGTTTTCCGCGGCGGCTACTTCCTGTTTGGAGATAAGCAAACTTAGAAACGAAAGGTACAGATCCGGTCTTCGCGGCAGCGCCCGATCAAGAATCCGATTCGCGTCTCCGGTTGCACGCCAGCAGAGCTGGAGAGCAGAGTTAACCGAAACCGCCTCCGGATCGTTTGCGAGAACAACGCGAAAATTACGAAGTGCCCTTTCCTGATCACCCTGAACCAAGAAGAAGTTTGCGGCCTCCCAGGCGACATGCGGGGTCGTTGGGTCGGCTTCCACAGCCTGTTCGACACTCTGTTCCTGCGCGCTAGTGTTGCCAGCTACCTGATAAGCACCCGCTAAATCCAGCCAGTACCGCGCTACATAGGGGTTCAAATGCACCGCTGTCCGATAGCTAGCAATCGCATCATTGAGATTTGCGCCGGACAATGCCAGACTTCGGCCGAGCAGTTCGCGATATTCAGCGTTCGATCGTTCCAGCCGGATTGCTTCCTGAAGATTCGACAAGTCTGGGATCGCTGCCCAACGAGATGCTCGGTAAGGGCGCAGAGCCAAGTGCAGATAAAGCCCCACCAAAACCAAGCAAACCACTGCAAAAGAGAACGCGCGGAGCTGGGACCGCAATTCAATCCGCATCTGGCCTACACAGGACTGCAATGAGTGTGTGGTTCTAAGCCGGCCGCTCGGCTGTCCGCAAATATCCATCATCCATGCTGCGAGCCTTTGCCGGCGGCCGAAGTCCCGTTCCGGGGCGAGTCATCTTCTTCGTAATATCTGCCGTAGTGCTTCGCATCATACTGGTAGTAGTAGCTACTGCCGGAGTGAAGATCGAAGGCGTTGACGAGGACCCCTGTGATTCTCGCATTTACATGGGACAGCAAATCCCGAACCCGACGAAGCGCCGCTTTCGTCGTCTGGCCTGACCTGACAACCACGAGTACTGAATCAGCTTCGACCGACAGAGATACTGCATCTGTCACCGAGAGTGCAGGCGGCGTATCAATGACTATGTGGGCGAATTCCTCGCGCCATCGTGCCAGGTAGTCCTTCATGAGAGTCGAACCCAGCAGCTCGGCGGGCTGTGGAGGCGGAGGACCGGCAGTCAGCACAAATAAGTAGGGAATCTCGGTTGACACGATGGCATCTTCGGAACCGTTGCCACCTGTCATCAAAGTGCTCAGCCCTGAAGTGTTTCGCAATCCAAGCGCCTTGTGAATACCGGGCCGGCGGAGATCCGCGTCCACCAGTAGGACTCGTCCGCCACGCTGCGCAAGGACTATCGCCAAATTGATGCTTGTCGTCGTCTTGCCCTCTTGCGGCAGAGCACTGGTTACCAGAATTACCTTGGGTGGGGAGCCGAGCGAAGAAAGCAGAATGGAAGTCCGCAGCGCCCGGTAGGACTCCGCCAATTCGGATCTGGGACGAGCGAAAGCAATCAGTCCTAGAGAATCGGACTCGGACGACCGCGGACTCAACGACAACCTCGCATGACCATTCTTACGGTTCTTTGCGAGCAGTTTCTTGCTCAGTGGGATGATTCCCAGTGATGGCAGATCGGAAATGATCTGCACCTCTTCCGGCGTCCTCACGGTGTTGTCGAGGTGCTCCAAAACCAAAGCGAGCCCGACCCCTCCAAACAAACCGAGTGCTAAGCCGAGTACGATGTTCCGCGGGATGTTCGGAGCCGAAGGTGATGTAGGAACGCGGGCCAGGTCCACGACGCGGATATTGCTCGATCTGAGTCCGGCAGAAACGCCCGCCTCCTTGAGCTTCTGAAGCAAACCTTCATATAACTGCCGGTTGGATTCGGCATCGCGCTTCAAAAGGTTGTACTCAATGGCACTCTCGTTGAGCTGGTTGGCTTCTTGCTTCTGGACCTCAAGTGCGGTAGTCAACAATTTTTCGCGCTGAAGGGCAGAAAGGTACTCATTCTGCACCCTTGAGGCGATACGCTTGTCCTCCGCCTGAATCGATTCTTCCACCTGCTTCAATTGGTTGCCGAGCTGCATCACCTTTGGATACGACGAACCAAATTGGGTAGTGGCCTCAGCGTATTTCATCCGGAGATCGCTCTCCTGCGTCCTCAGTTGGCTGAGGACAGTGCTGGACTCCGCCTTCGCAAAAATCTCAGGATTTCCCGCAGATGCGAACTTGTATGCAGATTCTTTTTGAATTCTGTCGCCTAACGCGTCCGTTAGTTCCTTGTTCAACTCATCGAGCTTGGAAGTGACGATGTTCTGCTTTTCGTCAATTCCGAGAATGTTGTGGTCCTTCTGGTATCGGACAAGTTTTTCCTGGGACGTTTCGACCTTCAGCGCCAAATCGGCAAGCTGCTGCGACAGCCATTCCGAAGTTTGCGTTGTGGATTCGAACTTCGTCTTGAAATTTTGTTCGATATAAGTGTTGATCAGCATGTTGACTATCTGCGCAGCAAGTCGCGGATCTGGATGCGAGTAGTGGATCTCTACGATCCGGGTCCTGGGGACCACGCTTAGCTTGAGACCACTACGAAAGCGATCGAGCAACGATGATTCGAAGGGAGCATCCACTTGCAGAGAGTTCAAAGGCGGCTCGGTACGCGGTTTGGCAGCAACTCCTGCAAACGCTGGGTTATTGTTTAGCTTCAGGTTCTTGATTACCTGAAACGCTATGGCGTCGCTCTGCAGGATCCCGACTTGCGTTTCCAGCGCGATGAAATAATCGTCATAATCGTACCCGGCACCCTGATCCGAGTCTTTGAAACCCAAATTCTGTGAGTTCTCGCGATTGACAGCAATTCTACCCGTCGCGTCATAAACCGGCGTCATACGTAGGGTGCGGACAGTCGCCAATGTCGCAATGATTAGCCATGTGGAGATGATCACCCACATTCTCTTTTTCAGAATTCTCCCGTACTCACGGAGAAAAAAACCCTCCGCCGGTAGAGGTGCATAATTTCTGGCAGGAGCTGCTGGATACTGAATCTCGGTCGGCAGTTGTTCGACAACCGGAATGTCACGACCGCGGCGTATCATCCCCGAATCCATCAGCTATTCCTTATATTCCTCAGCCAGTCCGCAGACTACACCACATCTCGCCTTGATGTGTTGAGAAGGGACTGTCGTCAAATTGCGGACAAGTGATCCAAATATGTGCAGCTAGAAGTTTTCGCAAATTGTACCACGAACGTCGAGGTCTGAATCAGGAGTTTGAACAGGAGGAAGCCTTCTCCGGCAACTGACAACGAATTTGTGCAACCGACGTTCGCGAGATCTCGGTTTCGCTTGTCAAACCCGGAGAATTCAGCTAGCGTAGGGCAAGTCCCTACAAAACTCTGCTTGGCCGATGAAGATTTTGCTCCTGCTGACTGGTGTCTTTGACTCGATTGGTGGTATCCACACCTGCAACCGCGCATTGATCAAGGCAACGGATGACCTCGCAAGCGATTTCGGTTTGGAGGCGACGGTTTTCAGCCTTTTGGATGACAAAGTTCCTGAGCACGGGGCGGCTGCGGCGGCAGATTTGATTCGCACGCAACAGGCGGCCACGGCATGAAACAGATTCTGCAGCAGCCCCGGACCGGCGAGATTTCAGTTTCGGACGTTCCGGCGCCTCAGCTTGTGCCAGGGTGCGTCCTGGTGCGCATTGCTGCGTCCCTGGTCTCGGTCGGAACCGAACGTGCTTCGTCAGAATTCGCCAGCAAGAACTTGCTTCAGAAGGCCAAGGCGCGACCCGATTTGGTTCGGGAAGTCGTCGGCAAGGTCCGCCGCGACGGCTTGTTCTCTGCCATGCAAGCGGTCCGCAGCCGTTTGGACCAACCGTTGGCGTTGGGGTACAGCAGCGCAGGCAGAGTGGTAGGCATTGGGGAAGGTGTGACCGACATTCGGGTAGGCGATCGGGTGGCCTGTGCGGGCACCGGTTACGCCGTCCACGCCGAGGTAGCCTGCGTGCCGCGCTTGCTGGTCGCGAAACTCCCGGAGCCCTCGCCCGTTACCCTCGACGAAGCTGCCTTCGCGACCCTGGGCAGCGTCGCCCTGCACGGCATCCGCACAGCGGACGTGAAGCTCGGCGACACTGTGGCGGTGATCGGTCTCGGCTTGCTGGGCCAACTTACGGTGCAAATTCTGAAAGCTGGCGGCTGCCGTGTATTGGGGATGGACATCGCACCCAATCGTGCCGAACTCGCCTCACGGTTGGGCGCAGACGCGACGACTGCTTTAGCTTCGGAGTTCCGTGATTTGTGCTATGCACGTTCTCGCGGTGCAGGGGTCGATGCGGTGCTGATCACAGCCGAAACTCAAAGCAGCGATCCAGTCAATCTCGCGGCAGAAATCGCTCGTGACCGCGGCATCGTGGTCGCGGTGGGTATGGTGGGCATGGACATAGAGCGCAGGCTCTATTACGAAAAGGAACTCGACTTCCGTATCTCACGGTCGTATGGTCCGGGACGCTACGATGCTGCCTATGAACAAAAGGGACACGATTATCCCATCGGATATGTGCGCTGGACCGAAACACGCAACATGGAAGAGTTCCTCGAGCTCTTGACTAACGGCAAGCTCGATCTGAAATCGCTGATCACACACCGCTTCCCGATTGACCGCGCACAGGGCGCTTACGACTTGATCACGGGAAGGACGGGAGAGCAGTTCCTCGGAGTGCTGATTACTTATCCGGAGCAGCCGGACCAGAGCCAGATTCTCGAACTAGCGGAAAAGGGTAGGGGCAGTCGCACTATAAAGCCGGTCGCGATTGGGTTGTTGGGCGCTGGCAGTTTTGCCGTGAGCACGTTATTGCCTGCCATCAAGCAGGTGAGTGGAGTTGAGTTTGTCGGTGTCTGCAACGCCACGGGAGTTCGGGGCCGCCACGCTGCGGAGAAATTTGGATTCCAATACTGCACGACTGACGAAATGGAAATTCTCAATGATGTGCGTATCAGCACAGTTCTGATCGCTACACGTCATCACCTGCACGCGCGTCAGGCAGTGGCAGCTTTGAACGCGGGAAAACACGTGTTCTGTGAGAAGCCGCTCTGTTTGAGCGAAGATGAACTCGCCGACGTTGTTCGTTCCTATACCAGGGCAACGACAACTCAACGACCCTTTTTCATGGTTGGCTTTAACCGGCGTTTTGCGCCCATGGCACTGCGGATGAAAGCATTCCTATCAGAGGTCAAGGAACCCCTCGCGATGCACTACCGGGTGAATGCCGGGTACCTTCCACCGGACCACTGGGTGCACGACCCTGAGCAGGGCGGTGGGCGCATTCTCGGCGAGGTGTGCCATTTCGTCGATTTCCTGATGTTCCTGGCTAGCTCCTCTCCGGTCGAGGTACAAGCGAGCAGCCTCGCCAATCCAGGCCAGTATAGCGGAGATAATGTGGTTGTCTCGTTGCGGTTCGCCAACGGATCACAGGGCACGATTGGTTATCTGGCCAACGGTGACAAATCATTTTCGAAGGAGCGCGTCGAAGTGTTTGGCGGCGGCGCAGTCGCCGTACTCGAAGATTTCCGCCGCCTCGAACTTGTTCGCCGTGGGAAGAAACAAACAATGCGTGCTCGTTGGCGTCAGGACAAAGGTCATCGTGGCGAATGCGAGGCTCTTGCCAACGCTATTCGAACAGGTCAAGCGGTCCCCATCCCATTCGACCAGATTGTCGGCGCTACGCTTGCCACTTTGCGCATCCAAGACTCGCTCGCCTTGGGGCGGTCGATGTCTGTAGACGTTGCCGCCTTTGTTGGCTCGGTTTTGAATTCAACGATTACCAACGAATGATCCCACCGTGGACAAGGTTACTGCAGTCAACGATTGCAGAATAGCCGGCGGGAAAAGATGATCTAGAAGTCACGCTTCGAAGAGTGTGAAGGCTGGTGCACCAGGCTCGCAGCGCCTGCTTCATGCTATAGTTTGACGAACTCACGCACGTACCACTCAGCATGTCGTTTGCGAACCGCCTCCAGTATTACCGGCGCATCTTCAGCGCTTACCTGGTGCCGGGAAGAAGCCACTTGACCTTCTGGCACGAGACGCCGCAAGCGAACCCAAACGCAACCACGGACAAGTTGGGCGAATACTACATGGGCTTCGAGGCTAAGGCCGATTATTCGGGCCATTACGATTCTCATGGGATTCCCATGCTCGACTACCACGGCCAGATCGGCTTGCAGTACAACCCGATCGCTATTGCGCAGTGGGGACTCGGAAACCACGACTTGTTCCACCGCACTGATAGCGACGAGCGCAAAAAAAACTTTCTGAAGGCCAGCGACTGGCTCTGTAATCACCTGGAGCAGAATCGCTGTGGCGTTTGGATCTGGAACCATCATTTCGATTGGGAATATCGCGACACTCTGAAGGCCCCCTGGTATTCGGGGCTAGCACAGGGACAGGGAATCTCGCTCTTAGTACGTGCGCATCGAGAAACTGCTAAACCCGAGTATTTCCACGCTGCTGAGAGGGCCTTCACCAGTTTTCTCATACCAACCGCGGATGGTGGTGTGACCTTCACTGATGAGCACGGCGATCTTTGGTTCGAGGAATACATTGTGTCGCCACCGACTCACATTCTGAACGGGTTCATGTGGGCAGCATGGGGGGTGTATGACTATTTCTTGAGCTCCGGCGATGCAACCGCGCGCACACTGTTTCAACAGGCAGTGCAGACTCTGCTGAAGAATCTGGAGCGCTATGACCTAGGTTTCTGGTCGCTGTATGAGCAGTCCGGAACTCGGCTGAAGATGGTGGCCAGCCCCTTCTATCATCAGTTGCACATCGTGCAGTTACGGGTCATGCACCGGCTGACCGGGGAAAGCCAATTTGCGCGCTTTGCCGATCGTTGGGAGAGTTACGGCCGCAGCCGCGCAAAACGGATTCGCGCTTTGTGCTACAAGAGTGCTTTCAAGCTCTGTTATTACTGATGTACATGAAAATCCTCTACGTATCGCAGTATTTTCCGCCAGAGATGGGAGCGCCTGCCGCGCGGGTCGCTGAACTTGCCCACTATTGGGTAGAAGATGGCCATGAAGTCACGGTCTTGACTGGATTCCCCAACCACCCTACCGGCGTTGTGCCGGCCGAGTATCGCAGCAAATTCCGGCGGTTGGTCATGCGCGAGGATGTATGTGGTGTGAACGTTGTGCGGACCTGGCTATTTCCGTTTCCGAATCGCAAGGCGTACGAGCGAATGCTGAACTACAGTTCGTTCTGCGCTTCAGCCTCTATCACAGGCATGTTCATGTCCCGTCCGGACGTTCTCATTGCCACCTCACCCCAGCTTTTGGTCGGACTCTCCGGTTGGTGGCTGGCGCGCACCAAGCGCGTTCCATTTGTATTCGAAGTACGCGATCTGTGGCCCGAATCCCTTGCCGCCGTGGGAATGGGCAACCCGGATTCGATGCTGAACCGTTCGTTGAGTTCGGTTGCCGGTTTTCTGTATAGCCGCTCGGACCACATCGTGGTCGTCACACCCGCGTTTCAGGAGTACTTGATCCAGAACTGGAGGGTTCCACCCGAAAAGATTTCCGTCGTCGAGAACGGGGTGGAATCGGATCTGTTCAGCCCGAAGGTGAACAATGCTGACCTGAGAAGGGAACTCGGTGCGGAAGGGAAGTTTGTAGTCGGCTATATCGGAACGATGGGCATGGCGCACGGCCTCGAAACCCTGGTCCAAGCCGCAACTGAGCTGCAGAAAACAGCACCCGACGTGCTGTTCCTAATGGTGGGGGAAGGCTCGGATAAAGAGCGAGTCATCAACCGCGCTCGCTCTCAGGGCTTGACCAACATGCGTTTCGTCGGCCAGCAGCCTAGAGAGAAGGTCCCGGAGTTCATTTCTATCTCGGATGCATGCCTGGTTTTGCTGAAGAAAGCCGAGCTATTCAAAACTGTTATCCCCACCAAGATGCTGGAATTCATGTCTTGTGCGCGCCCTGTCATCCTGGGCGTGGACGGTCAGGCCAGGAGAATCATAGATCAAGCTGGAGCTGGAGTTTACGTAGAGCCGGAGAACGCGGCCGCTCTGGCCCAAGTCATCACGCGATTAGCAGCAAACCCTATCCTGCGCGAAACATTAGGCCGCAACGGGCGACGGCACATCGTTGAGCACTACTCACGGAAGCAGACGGCGAAAGCTTACATCGCCGTATTGGAAGGAATTCTCGACAGAGAGCAGCCAAGTACTGCAGCCTGATCTTTACAAGCTATGGCCGGGGGAGGTTCAGTTAAAATTCATTGCAGTATGTCCTACTCCAACAAGCTTCGGTATCTGCTTTGGGCTGGCGCCCATTTTATCAACGCGGATACCTCCTGCCCGGCCTGTAGTGAAGTGCAGACCGTGCTGCTGCGGCGCAAGTACGGCGTCACCGCGCTCTACCGGTGCACCTCGTGCGAAGTGATGTTCCGAGTTCCTAAGGCGAGTCCCGAGGAAGATGTTCAGTTTTACCAGCGCGATTATGAACAGGGTTTCAGCACAGATTGTCCCACGCCGGACGAGCTAACGAGACTAAAGCGTTGTTGCTTTGCTGGCACGGAAAAGGACTATTCGAGCTACGTTGAGGTGCTCCGTGCAACGCGGCTGGACCCAGGGAGTGTGATTTACGACTTCGGCTGTTCATGGGGATATGGGAGTTGGCAGCTGCGTCATGCCGGATACCGGGTTTATTCGTTCGAGGTCAGCCGCCCGCGCGCGCGTTATGCTGTTGAGAATCTGCAGTGCGAACTTTGTACTCCCGACGAGCTGCCGGAAAAGGTGGACTGCTTCTTTGCGGCTCACGTCATCGAGCATCTAACCAACCCGCGGGTACTGTGGGAGATGGCGCTCGATGTTATCAAGCCGGCTGGCAAGGTGGTCTTCTTCCTTCCAAATGGCGAGCCTTCGCGCGAGCGCCTTCATAGGGGCTACCATCAGCTTTGGGGACGAGTGCACCCATTGCTCCTGAGCCCGCTCGCTCTGACGCGGATGGGCGAACTATATGGTTTCGACGTTCGCTGCTACAGCTCGCCCTACAATGTGCAGGAGATTGCCAAAGAAACACTGGGAAAACTGACCGGGGATGAGCTTCTAATTGTAGGGACGCTCCTCCGCAGATAATGATTACTATTTTAGGGACTATTAGATGGATATTTATTAGATTGATATTCTTTCCACTTCGTCGAGAGAAATCTCGTCCTGGCGGCGGTCGTAAAGCTTCGTCGTCCGCGACGACTCGTGGTTGGCAATGTGCTGCGCAATTTCCACCTTGCCTCTGTTCTCCAGGTACGCGGTGATGCGCGTGGCCCGGAAGGTGTGGTTTCCGATCCTGGTCTTGATGCCAGCAGCGCCTGCGCGCCGCTGAATCATCCGGTAGGCTTCCTGCTGCTACATGGACAACGGTGAGTGAGCCGGTCTTGCCGGCGGCCGTCCGGAACAAAGGCCCGTCCAAGTCCGCGCCGAACCCGGCCGCCGCGATGTATTCGTCGAGGAGCCGCTCCAGATTGTGGTGACAAGGGACCATGCTCCTTGCCACCTTTTTCGTGCAGGCGGACCCATCCGCGGCGTCCCTGCACGAAATAGTCACGCACTTTCATCTGGAGCACGGGATTGATGCGTGCGAACCGCCGCCGCGTTCTCGGTCGCGCCCTCGCACAGGCCCAATACCTGTTTGCGCCCGGCACTATCCACGCCCACCGCGCCCATGACGCATTGCTCGCCGAAGTAGATGCATCGAGGTAGATGATCAGAATCTCCTGACCCTCGAAACGGCGGCCCAACAGCTCCTCCAGCGCCGCTTCGGAGGCTTCGATCGTTTCCCGGCTGCCGTTGGATTTCGAGACGCCGGCCGTTTCCGCCATGGCCGGAAACACCGTTTGATAATGCCGGGTGGACACGCCATGCAGCAGGATTTCCTGCATGCGGGCGCCCATGCCAGCGCGGTCTTGCATCGCCTCGTAGGCTGGCACCTCCACCTCCTTGCACACGCCTGCTCCCCGCTGGCGCAGCCGCGGCCGCAGCACCTTGAGTTGCGCTCCTTCAAGTACATCCTGCCCGCCTGCTTCCCATGCCAGACCATCTCCCCGGCGCGCAGTTTGCCTTGCTGCTGCGGCCCTGCTACCTGTCCCGCCAACATCTCCAGCACGGTTTGAATGGTAATGCAGCCCACCACGTCAATCAGTTCCTCGATGGCCAGATGCGATTGCTCGATCTCTCCACCAAGCAATAACGGTTGCCCGTTCTTCGTTAGGTAGGCGGCCAGTTGACGTTCGTTCACCTTCCCTCGGTTCGCCAGGGTGTGATAGCTTCGCTTCACGGCGATTCTCTTTTCAGATTTTTCAACTGAACGACCCTCGACTGGAAGTCGAGGGGTTCACTTGATCTTTGATAAGATCACTGCTCTGTCGTCGTCATGGCCTTAACCATCTCAGCTGTCGTCTGGAAGACGACTGAAAGAGCCACTCGATGAAACCGCTCGGCTCATGGACGCAAAACCGGCGGCCATTTCGCCAACCTTTCTTCGCCTGAAGGCGAGGGGTTTCCACCATCCCCGGTGGGGACACTAAATCCGGGACACCCTCTGTCCCTGTGTTATCGTTCACATTGCTGGGGAATGCCATCCAGCAGTGATCTCTCACCGATGCTTAAGCGACTCGCCCACACATTTATCGCTATGTCCTTCGGACAACTACTGGTGATAATAAGCAATCTTCTATTAGTTCCGATCTTCTTGCGGGTTTGGTCGCCGGGAGCGTACGGGGAGTGGTTGACGATGTACGCTCTGGTGGCATACTTGGGGAACTTGGATATGGGTATGCAGAGCTACATGCTCAATCGATTAACCCAGGCATTTGCGAGGGGTGATATTGCTGAGTATCGCCGGCAACAGCACTCTGCGATGGCATTCTATCTGACACTGGCGACCTTTGGGACTCTACTTATTTCTGCCGTAGCGCGTTGGGCGCCGCTGACGCGGTGGTTCAACCTAGTGCACACGTCGCGCGGAGTAGCGGCATTAGTAATCGTGCTATTGGGAGCGCAGGTGCTGTGGGCGCTTGCCGGAACGGTGGTATTCTCCGTTTATCGCACCACTGGCCAAGTCGCTACCTCTCAGTGGATCACGAATGCTTATCGTCTGGCCAGTATGGTGTTCACTATCGCAGCTCTCCTGATTTGGAAGAGTCCTCCGGGAGTGGCGGCTGCACAACTTGGCGTTTGGCTTCTCGCGCTTCTTGTTGTCTTGTGGGATGTTCATCGGCGTTATCCCGATCTGTTGCCCGGTGTTGCTGGAGCGAGCTTTTCCGTTGTCAAGCAGCAAATGCGGCCGAGCATGCTCTTTGGGTTGATCGCACTCGCTGCTGCAGTGGGATTTCAGGGAGCGAATCTTCTCGTAGCTGGGGTCCTAGGCGGTGCGGCGGTAGCACTCTTTGTCACCACGCGCACGCTTGCCAATTCGATAAAGCAGATCGTTGCGCTATTCAGCAATGCGGCATGGACGGATATAACCCGGATGGAAGCGTTAGGAGAGCAGGCGCGACTACGATTGGCGCTGCGATTAACCATCGCGGTCAGTGCTTGCGGATGCATTGCGGTAGCGGCGCCACTCTGGTTCGAGGGGGGTTCGGTAATCTCAGTTTGGACGCGCGGGAAGCTCGTCCCAGATGTTCTCCTATTGCGGTTTCTCCTCGCATATGTTGTGCTGCAAGCACCGTGGTCGGCGGCGGCGGTGTTTGGAATGTCCACCAACCGGCACAAGAACTTGGCAGGTTCGTACCTCGTCGCAAACTTGGTCGGCCTAGCCGGTGCAGCACTTTTGATTCGCCATCTTGGGCTGGTGGGGGTACCCGCGGGTTTGATTTGTGGTGAGGCGATCGCGTGTTATCACTTCGTCCTTGCGGACGCATGCAAGATCGCGACTGAACCCTACGGACGTTTCGCCGCGCGTGTGTGGCTCGCGATGGGGGTTCTTGCGACCATGAGTTTGTTGGCGACATGGTACGTGCACCAGTTAACAAAGATTCCGATGATGGCGCGTTGGGGACTTTCGGGAGCGGTCAGCATCGCAGTCGTCACGGCTGGCACGTGGTTCGGGTGGCTCTTGCCGGGAGACCGAAAGGCTCTCGGAGCGAAAGTGAAATATGGTTGGGAACGATTCCGCACTAGGATTGGTTCGCCACCACTACAGGCTTAGAAAGTCATTCGTACCTCATGTCTTGGATTTGATGAAGATTACATTACATTGATCATGGTTGATGCTCGACCCTGCGAATTTTGCGGGCTGATTAGACTCGGCCGCTGAATGTTGATGGGAGATAGGACTTTAATCGAATCGAGAACTGGTCGTTGATGAATTTGCAGCAAAACTCGATGAAAACTGCCGCTCGACTCGTAAAAGACGCCCAGAACTATTGATTCCATAACAATGTCGGCTCCCACGACCTGAGTAGACTTTGGTGTATTACCGTCCAAAGGCTCAGAAAGAAGGAACCGAACATGTTCATTCTAGGAGTGGATTATCACCCTAGCGTTCAGCAAATCGCTTGGGTAGACAAAGAGACTGGGGGATGCGGCGAGCGGCAACTGATGCACAGCGACCGAGAAGCTGAGAGGAGCAGGGTGCCCCTACTCGGAGAGATGGCTGTTGTCGGCGGAAGGCCATCTGACAAGGCGACTACTCAGGGCCATGATGGGGAACGGATTGGGCGCTGCGGGTGCCAAACCACCTAGAAAACTCGTAGAAGCGCACTTATTGGTCGAAAGGAGGCGAAGGACGGGGAAGGTCCGAGAAATCGAGTGCGCCAAGACAATTCCGGATTTTGGGCTTCTCGCTGAGGCCATTCTGGGTCGTGCGGGAGAAGCCCCGAACCGAAAACAGAATCCGCCCGAAGCGGAAGTTGGTTTTTATACAATGCTGTTTACTGGATTACTCAAAATGAAAATTCTTATTCAAAACGTGGTTCGCCGTGCTCGTGACCTCGTGAGGTATTTGGGTTGGCAATTCATCCGGCCGTCCACTCCCCTGGCGTGTGGTGCGGAGGTGACACTCCAGAGTGAGTCTGATTGGCAGATCTTTGTTGAGGTGTTCGCTGGGGGCGAGTATGACTTACCAATTATTGAAACCCTAAGCTCGGTTTTACCTGGCCAACCGATCACGATCTTGGATCTTGGCGCAAACGTCGGTCTATTTTCTGCACGCGTGGCGGAACTAATGCTCCGTTGCTCTGAACGTTCCCGCGCGGTCGTTTTCGCAGTTGAAGGCAATTCTCGGACTTACGAACATATGATAAGGACGTTACGGGGCGTGCCCCACGAGTTGATCAAGATCAAGACGGTTCACGGTTTGGTAGGTAAGAGAAGCGGCGAAGCGTTCATAACTTGCAGCACTCACGCGGGATCTCAAGGGGTTATATCGGCTGCCAGCCGTTCCCGAAACCCTCTTCGGGGTGCCTACGCGATACCGGCGACGTATATTGATCTCATGAGTCTATTGCCCCCTGATAGGAGCATCGACCTGATCAAGTGTGATATCGAGGGTAGTGAGCGTGATTTCCTGGAGCACTATGAGCAACTACTTCGCCGCACCGAAAGGATCGTGATCGAACTTCATCCTTTGCGCGCCGATCCCGAGATGTGTCGACGGCGTCTGGCCGAATTGGGTTTCAAACTCCACCGGGAGATCCGGAACCAGCCGACAATGGTTCTCGAATACTACGTTCGCAGTTCCATATCCGCTTCCATCGATTGACTCTCGCATAGCCGGGTCTATCAGGAGGCGGCAAAGTAAGCGTTGATCGTGCTCTGGGAGGCACCCGACCGCATTTGTGGCAAGCGGCTGAAAGCGTTACTCCCGCTGCTGGTAGAAGCAATGGAGCGACACGGGCATCGGCAAGATCTATCGTGACCCTGGAGCACGTATCGCGACCGAGTGAATCAGCGGTGCCGTATCCGGAGCGCCGAGCACGATCTTAGCCTCGCCGTCCTTCGTCCCAGCGTCCCAGCCACGATCTGGCTCGCGCTTGTCGTTTGCAACTGCACCGCCGGCGGCAACTGAGGTATGCTTGCGAGTGCCTGACGCTCTGATCCCGGGGAACTCCAGTGGGTGAATCTGCTACCGGCCGCTATCGTCTCCTGGTGCTGGCCTCGCATGTAATTCAATATCAGGTGCCAATGTTCCGCATCTTGGCGGCGGATCCGCGTCTTGACCTGACTGTACTTTTCTGCTCCGACTGGGGGGTAGCGGCTTACCACGATGAAGGCTTCGGACGCGAAGTTCGCTGGGACGTTCCTCTACTGGATGGGTTCCGCTCCGAGTTTCTCCCAAACTGGAGCCCCCGCCCGCATCCGGGCCGCTTCTGGGGGCTAATCAATCCGGCCGCATCCCAGCGCATTCGTTGCCGCGAATTTGATGCTGTCTGGGTGCACGGCTGGGCCAGCGTGACCAACTGCATGGCGATGCTGACAGCCTTCTCGGCTCGTGTGCCGGTGCTTCTGCGGGGCGAAACCAACCTGCTCCCGCCGCTCCCAAGATGGAAAAGAGGGTTGAAGCAGGTCATTCTATCTCATTTATTCCACTATGTTTCCGCGTTCCTGGCGATCGGGAAAAACAATGCGGACTTTTATCGAGCCTACGGGGTGCCTGCCGAGCGCATTCTAGCTGTACCTTATGCGGTGGATAATGATTTCTTCGCGGCCACCGCGCGTGCTCTTCCGCCCAAGAACAATTTGAAGCGCGATTTGCAGATACCGCAGGATCTGCCGGTCGTACTCTACTGCGGCAAGCTGACCCCGGTGAAGCGACCCATGGACCTGCTCCGCGCCTTTGAAAGGGTGGTGCGGACCCGGCCGGCGGCCTTGCTGTTCGTGGGCGATGGCATGCTGCGTCACGATCTTGAGAACTACAGCGCCAAGCATCAGGTTCCTAATGTCTGTTTCGCGGGGTTTCGCAACCAGACGGAATTGCCTCGTTACTTTGGCGTGGGCGACGTGTTGGTCCTGCCCTCGAGCACGGAGCCTTGGGGTTTGGTAGTAAACGAGGCCATGAACTTCGGATTGCCCGTAATTTGCAGCGACCAGGTAGGGTGCGCTGCCGACTTGGTGAAGCCGGACGAGAACGGTTATGTTTTCCCGGCTGGCGATATCGACGCGCTGGCTGATAACCTTGCCGCTTTGTTGACCGACGAAGGTCGGCGTAGTGTTATGGGAGAGCGCTCCCGCGCGCTGATTGCAGACTGGGGCTTTCGCAACGATCTGGAGGGCGTGGTCGCAGCGCTGCAGCAAGTGGTCAGACCTGCTTTGTCGTAGTATTAGGGATCTGTCGATGTTGTCGATTTGAAATGCGTTCATGACCTTCAATATGGCGACTCCGTTACGTACCGCGAAAAGCGCTTCCGCTGACGGCATCCCGCCCGCTCCGTTGGTGGGCATTGCTATTCCGGCATACAAGGCCGCCGCGACGCTCGAGGAAACGCTGAGGTCGTGCCTGGCGCAAACCGTTACCGACTGGGTGGCCTACGTTACCGTCGATGGCAGTGAATGTGGGCCCGAACAGCAGATCGTCGCACGGCTGAACGATCCTCGCATCTGCCTGCAATGGAATGGACGCTGTCTTGGTCAGTTCGAGAATTTCAATCGTGCAATGCTGAGATGTTACGCGGTTGGGGTCAGCTGGATCAAGCTGCTATGCGCCGACGATATCCTGCATCCCGATGCCCTTGAGCGCATGCTGGCTGTGGCCCAACAGGCGCCAACTTGCGGACTCGTTTACGGCTATTATCGGGGCATAGACGATACCGGACGCGTGGTTACTCTCTGTGATGTGTCTCATATCGCTACGCGCGTTGTATCCTCGGAAGAGTACGTTCGAGTGGCCCTGCCGGCCTTTAACCCAATCGGCGGGCCTAGCTCCGTAATGTTGCGCGCCTCCGTATTGGATCGGTGCGGCATTTTCGAGGCGCGCCTGGACTACTCGGGTGAGCCGGACCTCTGGTTTCGCATCGTTACTCAATTCGACGTAGGTGTCGTGGGCGAATCCCCTATTCTCGATTACAGGTTACACGGAAACTCCATCACCGGTCGCGGCTATAAATCCGCCCGCCGCTTCGAGCAACCGCTCGATATTGTTCGCAATCTGATTGCGCGGTCTGTGCCCTTCTCGCGCAGGTGGTTTATGGCGCAGGCGCTTCTGGGTCGCACGGTGGCATCGGACCTCCTGACTGCGACCGCGTTCGTTCGTCGTGGGGATCTAAGGGAAGGCATGACGGGCTTGTGGACGACGGTGCGTCGCTTATCTTTCTGGGCGGCCCCTGTGGCACTGATGGATTTTGTCTTCTGTCTGGCTCTTCTGTTGACTGGTCACCGTCCGGCCAGGAATAACCCCTATGCGGCGTCGGAGCATCACATCGCCGAAGTACCACGATACTTAGGTCGTGGTTGAGTTGCGTTACGGAGAATAGCCAGTTTCGGGCTTATGAGCCTTTTGGTACGTTTGCTTGGTTTCCCAGGAACGCTGATTGCCGGTGACCCACTGGTCTGGGACCGGTGGCGTTGGTTGAAGCCCCGTTTGCAGCGCCACTCGGGCGCCCTGCTCGACGTGGGTTGCGGCTCCGGGGCCTTCTCGATAGGAGCTGCGCGCATGGGATACCGTGTGCTCGGGCTTAGCTGGGACGAACGCAATCAATTTGTAGCCGCCGAGCGCGCTGGGCTGTGCAAGGCTGCCGGTGCGCGGTTCCAAGTACTCGATGTGCGCAAACTTGATACTCGCACCGACCTCCGAGAACAATTTGACGTAGTGATCTGTCTGGAGAACATCGAGCACATCTTCGACGACAAAAAGCTCATGACCGACATGGCTGCCTGTCTGAAATCTGGGGGATCGCTGCTGCTGACGACGCCAAACAAGCGGTACCGCCCTATCGGCCCAAATCCCGACGACGGGCCACTTTCCGCCGTCGAAGATGGAGGCCACGTCCGCCGCGTGTATACGGAGGATGAACTGGTCGAGCTCTGCCGCCACGCTGGTCTCATGGCCGACAGGATTACGTACTGCAGCGGGTTCCTCAGCCAGAAGCTCGCTTATGTGTTGCGGGTACTGTCTGCCATAAACTACCTGATCGGTTGGGCCGCGATTCTGCCTTTCAGGTGGTTACCGTTGTTTGATTCGGTTGTCACACCCCTGCTGCATTGGCCGGGCTACAGCATTTGCCTGGAGGCGCGCAAGCCGCAATGACACCTCAGGGCCATTCGTGTCCGGCGCTCCCGAGCGTCGATATCTCGGTGGGCAGCCGTTTCCATGCGTTCGACTTAGCGCGCGAACTGCACGCCCGGAGCATGCTGCACGGGATCTATACCGGGTACCCGCGGTTTTCCGCCAAGCGCTTCTCGCTGCCCCCGGAGTGCATGGACTCGGTCTGGACGCACGAACCGCTGAATCGTCTGCTGTCTGGTCTGTACCGTCGTGGAGTGTTGTCGGCCGCCCCGGATTTCACCCTCTCTGACCGATTCGATCGTATCGTGGCACGGCGTCTCGCGCCCGGAGCCAATCTCTTCGTCGGCTGGTCAAGCCAGTGCCTGCACTCATTGTTCAGGGCCAGAGAATTGGGAATGGCAACGATCGTCGAGCGCGGATCCACCCACATTGAGTGGCAGCGCGACATTCTCAAGCAAGAAGCCGAGTTGAACGGCATGCGTGTGGAAGTGCCTGATCCGCGAACTATCGAGCGCGAGTTAGCCGAATACCAGGCGGCTGATTTTATCGCGGTGCCGACGGAATTCGTGGCCCGCACATTTGTGGAACGCGGCATCCCACGTGAGCGTCTCATCGTCAATCCGTACGGGGTCGACTTGCGCCTTTTTCGGCCGGTCGAGCCGGCCCACATAGGGGGCGGGCTTCGTGTGATTCATGTCGGCAGGGCGTCGGTGCGGAAGGGCATACACTACCTGATCGATGCCGTTGGGCGCCTACCACAGGCGACGCTCACCATCGTAGGTGCGCCCGATCCGGGCATGTCGAAGCTGCTTTCCGCCGCCCATGTCAACTTCATCGGGCCAGTGCCGGGCCGCGAACTGCCTAGGCACTATGCCCAAGCGGATGTGTTCTGCCTGCTGTCGCTTGAGGAGGGTCTGGCTCTGGTGCTGGCGCAGGCAATGGCAATGGGTTTGCCAATAATCGCCACTCCAAATACGGGCGCTGCCGATCTCATTAGGGACGGCGTTGAAGGCTTCTTAGTCCCTGTAAGGGACCCCGATGCGGCGCTGGCGAAGCTGGCGCTTCTTGCTACTGACCCGGTGCTGCGTCGTAAGATGGGTCGACGCGCGCGGGTCCGTGTCGAAACCGGTTTTTCGTGGACCGATTACGGCGACCGCACGGTAGTAGCCTATCAGGGCGCCTTGCAATCACGTCTAACGGTATTTGTTCCGGGTAAGCACTGAAAGCATTTGCCCAACTAGGCGCGGTTCCATTATTGATGGCCTCAGTGGAGACGGTTTGCCGCAACGTAAAACGATGGCGTGCCGGCGATCACATCGAGCGTTGGGTCGGCTCTGGTTTGCTGGCGGCCGAGCGCCAGTTCAGCAAGGTGCAGGGGCTACCGGGAGATTCCGTCGCTGTTGACTTCGCTTGCCAACACGGTTTCGAACAAGGCTGTTGCCGAGGAAGTGAAGGTTGCGTAACCTATGACGGTCGAGAGTCGCTAACTTTCAACGGAGTTCCGGGCAACCTCCATAGGGGCCACAGAAGACAATGAAGAAGCTATCCGCAAAGAGGGCTTTACTATAATGAGATCTCCGCAGATCAGGTTGCTAGCGGCGGTCTGGGGACCCTTGCTAGGTACGACTATCGTTGTTTTTTTGTCTGCAGGCCGCATTGATTACTGGCAGGGATGGGTATTTATCTTCGCAAACCTCGCTTTCCATCTATTGAATGTCATTATTATATGGCGCAAATCTGACCTCACCGAGGAGCGTTTGAGCCCAGGTGACGGGATGAAAACATGGGATAAGCATATTCTTCAGATGTTTAGGGTTCTATTCTATGCAGCCATTGTGACGGCTGGTCTTGATGCAGGACGATTTAAGCTGACACCTAAGTTTCCAATATACTTGTACCTTCTGAGCTATATCATCTACGTTCTTGGTCAACTAATGCATATTTGGGCGAAGTCCGCCAACATCTTTTTTTCGACTGTAGTAAGGATCCAAGGGAACAGGGGCCACAGGGTCTGTACTGGTGGGCCTTACCGATTTATAAGACATCCAGGCTATTTGGGCACTATTGTTTATACAATTGCTACTCCCTTAATGCTTGGATCTTTATGGGCACTAATACCTACCATTTTATTTACGGCATGTGTTATCAAACGCACATACCTTGAAGACATTGTCTTACAAAAAGAACTCTTGGGTTATGTTGACTTTTGTAAACTAGTGAGACACAGGCTAGTGCCTGGAATATGGTGAATCGGTGTCTGTTGTTTGTTATAACCTGAATTACACGATTTGAGGATCACGGGGTCGAGGCCGCAAACGATCTGGACGACGAGTGTTGCCTCCATTTTGTCTCGTTCCAGACCAAGCGCCTTCTCAAATCGATCCTCCGCAAGTAGATGCCGCCACACCTCGTTTATCGAAAAAAAAGCTAGGCTCCACCTACATCAAGGTGCTTCAAGCCGGTGGCATCCGGCCAGGCATGGGGGTTCTGGACTTTGGTTGCTCGCGGAGATATGGAGGTTGGCAGCTCCGCCAAGCCGGTTACAAGGTGCTCTCGTACGAGATCAGTAGCCCCCGTGCCCGGTGCGCGCAGAGTATGCTGGGATGCACCCTGGTGGAACCTGCAAAACTCGACAGTACAATTGACTGCTTTTTCAGCGCTCATCTGCTCGGAACACTTCGATCGCCCTCGCGATCTGTGGAAGATGGCACATCAAACTCTGAAGCCAGATGGTGTCGTCGCCACATTCGTGCCTAACGATTGCCTGGAACGCAAGGAGGTTCACTCCATCTGGGGGCACGTTCATCCGCTCCTGATCGACGCGGATGGCTTGCGTGCCATAGCTGCATCCTGCGGTTTCACGAGCCAATGTTATTCATTGCCTTACAATTTAGCCGAAGTTCAGTCGGGCTGCCCCGGCTCTTCGCTTCAGGGAGATGAACTCGCAATCATTGCCCACAAAATCACCAGTTCCGCCCTGTGCTAGGATATCGTTCAACGAAGCGTGAACAGCTTGAAAATTCTTTACATCGGTGCAAACGGTGGCACATCACGGCATCGGGCGCTCGCCCTGCAGCGACTCGGGCATAGTGTTCACATTTTGGATACCGATGCGCTCCTGCCTCGTGGAAGATTGGTTGGCAAATGGATTTTCGAGACGGGCGGCCTTTTCCTCAAGAGACTCGCTCACGCAAAGTTTCTCGATGCTATCCCCGCGCATATCGATTTCGATTTGGTCCATGTAAATGACGGTGAGTTAGTTGGGGCGCCACTCGTAATCGAACTGAAACGACGGTACGGCAAAGTCATCAACTACAACTCCGACGACCCATTCGGCGCCCGTGATCATCGCAAGTGGCGTCTTTATCTCCAGGCTGTTCCGTACTACGACCTCATCATTGTCGTACGGGAGTGCAATGTAGGCGAAGCCAGGGATCGCGGCGCGCAGGATGTGCTATTCGTTTTCAGGACAGCAGACGAGGTCGCGCACGTGCCACGCTCGATCACCGCCCGTGATCGTCAAACGTGGTTTGGCGAAGTCGTTTTTGTCGGCACCTACATGCCGGAACGCGGGCCGTTCATGGCAGAATTAGTTTCCCGAGGCGTTCCCTTGAGCATTCGTGGCAACCGCTGGGAAAGAGCCAGGGAGTGGCCGCTCCTGCGGCGATACTGGCGAGGTCCGGGAATATTAGAGGAAGACTACGCCAAAGCTGTGCAATGCGCCAAGATTTGTCTGGGACTGCTCTCCAAAGACAATCGTGATCTGCACACGACACGGTCCAGCGAGATTCCCTATCTAGGCGGCCTGTTTTGTGCCCAACGCACGGCGGAGCATCTGGCTCTCTACGAGGAGGATCGGGAGGCGGTTTTTTGGAATGATGCGCAGGAGTGTGCGGAGAAATGCATGCAGCTTTTGGAGAATGAGCCCCGGCGACTGAGAATCGCCGAGAACGGGCGACAACGTTGCATACGGAATGCCACACTTAATGAACCCGCTATGAGGAGTATCCTGGACAGGGCGCTGTCGGGAGATGAATCGCGGTCGCGCAACTCTCCGCCGCTGCTCAAACGCGCTGCCGACGGTATCTTGTGAGTATAGACTCCAGGGCGACATCATCTGCCGCGAGCCTGCGCGATCTTCTGCTGCAGAAATATGTCTCCAGCAGTGCCGGCCCACATCGTCCGCTCACCGAAACCGACCTGAACGGTTTTCTTGTCGCCTACCGCTATTATTTGCGTCGCTGGGTGCCCACCCCGGCGGAAGGAGGCTGGCTCGATCTCGGCTGCGGCCAGGGCGCCCTCATGCGGCTGGCACTCGCTTACGGTTACCGCGAGGTACTGGGGGTCGATCTCAGCGACGAGATGCTGGCAGCTGCCCGGGCCGACAGTTTGACGGTCGTAAAGGATGATCTACTGCGCTTCCTCGAACGTACCCCGGAGCGGCACTGGTCGGTGGTATCTGCTTTTGATGTGGTGGAGCATTTCTCCAAGGAAGACGGATTTCGAATCCTGTGTCAAATCCGGCGCGTACTCCGTTCCGGCGGTATTTGTTTACTAAAATTGCCCAGCGCTAGCAGCCCATGGGGAACCCACGTGCACGCCAGCGATTTGACCCATGAGATGTTTTATACTCGTTACAGCATTGCTCAACTGGCGAATTTGGCCGGGTTTGCGGAGGTTGGGCTGCGCGAGGTAGGCCCGGCGCCGACGGGGTTTCTGTCGGCTGCGCGCTGGTTGCTGTGGCAGGCGGTGCGCGCCGCGTACGCCACCGTCAATGTGATCGAAACCGGCGCCGGCACGGGCGGAATTTATACCCGCGTGGTTCTGGTACGTCTAGTTGCCTGATTTGCGGCTACAAGCATGAGTTCAAGTTATCTGCAGGTCGCGGAGCAGTACCGGCAAGAACAGCGCCACCGCATGTTCTTCATGGCCAGCACCTTCACCGTCCTATGCTGCGCCATTGGCGCCGGCGGTACCGATTCGGGCCGAGCCACGATGATTTTGCTGAGCATTGGATCCGTCGGGGTATGCAGCCTGATCGTGCTGGCGATGATGTATCTCGCGCGGGAATTGCTTTTGCCACGATTGATCGTTGCCAGCTATGCTCTGCAATGCTCCTGGCTGACTTTTGTTGCTATCTTGGACGTCGGTGGGATCGACTCGACTGCGTCCTTGCCCGATATGTACCAGAATCCCTACCGAGCGGTGCTGCCAAATCTACTGGTGCCGCTCGCCGCCCTGGCTGCCATCGGGTTCTGGCGTCTGCTGCCGGTGCGTGCCCTGAGTCGCGGCGATCTGTGGCGCCTTACCGAGGAGGCGCCTCCAGGGTTCGGGTTTTATCTTGTAGCGAGTGCAGTGCTGTTGTTGGCTTATTGGCCCGCAGCGGTGGAGCATGCCGGATGGTGGGCGTATGGGGTGAGGGTGGTCCAGCACTCTATGGGGTTCATGCCGCTGTTCATGGGTCGCTATTTTCGCCAATTTCCCTGGGCCAACCGCCTATGGATGCCAGTGTTGGCTATTAATGCCGTCATAGATTTGAGCCTCGGAGGGCGAAGCCAGGCGTTTATACCCGTAGTGCTGTACCTGATCGGACGCACACTCGGGCAGCAGTCAGGAAAGCGCTTGCGCTCTCTCGTCCTCGTAGGGCTCTTAGGTATACCCATGTTCGTCATTTCGGGCGCGCTCGGGATCGTGCGCGGCGAAATTGGCCGCGGCGATTTCAGCATCTTCAGCCTCGCTCGGATAGCTGAGACAACGAATGCCATTTGGAACCGTCTCGCCCACAAATCGAACGTCATTGATCAAGACATACTGCTGAGCGGCCCAGGCCGCATGGTCGTTTGGCCGAACCTAGACGCTGCCATTCTGACGCCCGAAAGCGTTCCCTATCGCGGTTTCGACGACTTTGCTCATGAAGTTCTGCTCTCGTTTCAGATTTTTGCGTTAGCGGATTTTTCCCGCCAGGACACCTACGACGCGGGACTTTTCTCCTATCCTGCAACCCGATACGGCTATTTGGTCGACACGGGTACCAGTGTGGAATGGGGGGTACTGGCGGATGGATGGTCGCGAGGTGGCCCTTGGGCGACGATGCTCTTCGGCTTTGTATTAACAGTGTTTTTCATCATTGCCGAGTACATCCTGCTGACTCACAGCATCCAAACGTCGATGGCACTTCTGATGATCTCTGGAGTTCTGATCTTCAGCGCCCTAATGAACCCGGCAACTGCGACCCTGCTGTGCATACTTCGCCAGGTTGTACTCGATTGTGGCCTGATTCTGATGCTTACCTTCATCGTGGAGCGATGCCGACCTCGTGCGGAGGTTGCGCTTGCCCGCAAACGCTCGTTCTTTGCTGGTGGCACAGGCCTTAGCCGGGGCGCGGGTCGCGCTAGTAGTAGATGATTTGTGGTTTAAATAATTTCTGGAGTTCCTCTGTGCAACATGGGCGCGCGCTGCGTTCACAGTCAGTTCGCGAAACAGTGTCTGCCGCTGGTGGGAATGTGCTGGTAACGGCTGGGCAATATCATCCGGATCACCCCGCCGGCGCTAACCGCCTACCCTATGATGAGGCGCAGTTGCTTGCTGCGACGGGCTTAGAGGTCTGGATGCTGGTGCAGGACATTCTCTGCACTCGCCGCGAGTACGAACTGGACGGCGGGGTTCATGTGCTGCGCTACCAGACACCGAAGCTGCATGTTCTTGATCCACGACGAATGTGGGCACAGCGCAGGGCAATTGCCGGCACGCTCTCGCGGCATCTGCCGAGTGTCAGCGCGATTCACGGCCACGCCCCGTTGTCGTATTCCGCCGCTTGCGCGTTTTATCCGGCTGCGCACAAGGTTTTTTCGGTCCACTCGCCCGTTACCATGGAAATGGCACTGAACTGGTCCGGAGGATCATGGCTGGACTCGACACGACGCGTGGTTGGTTTGCCGCTCCTTAAGCGACTGGAGCGCCAATGTCTCGATCGCTCCGACACGGTTTCGGTCTTCTCGGGTTATACGCGCAGCTTGCTGGAAAAGATCCATGGTCCGGGGGTGATCGCAAACATTAAGGTGATCCCGGGCTGGGTGGACCTCGAGCGTTTTCACGTGGGCACGAGCAAGGCAACCGCCCGCCGCCAACTCGGTTGGCCGGAAGATGTGCCTGTGTTCTTCACGCTGCGACGCCTAGTCGGACGTATGGGGTTGGACGTCCTGTTGCGCGCCACAGCGCGACTGCGCAATGCCGGTTGGAACTTTCGCCTAATGATCGGCGGCGACGGCCCGTTGCGCCCGTTGCTGGAGAAAACCGCAGCCGCTCTTGACCTCGACGGCTGTGCACATTTTCTCGGCAGGGTGGCGGATACCACGCTACCATTAATGTACAGGGCTTGCGATGCGTTCGTGCTGCCGACTGCGGCTTTGGAATGCTTCGGGCTGATTGCGATTGAAGCACTCGCCGCGGGCCGGCCAGTTTTGGCTACTCCGGTGGGCGCCATACCCGAGATACTCTTGCAGGTGGAACCACGTTGGTTGGCGCAGTCCGCCCGGGAAGACGATCTTGTCTCCTTGCTGGCCGACTTCCTTTCCGGTAATCTGCCCGTTCACGAGCCCAGTGAGCTTCGCGGCCTGGTGAAGCGCGAATACCTGCGCGAAAGTGTGATTCCTCAGCTGACCGCTCTGCTGTTCGCAGACCAAAACGTCTGACATGAGCGCGCATTCCATTTCGCACAATGGCCGCTTGGAATGGTCTCCTCGCATTTTTGTGGTCGTGAACGTGTATCTGCCGGGATTCAAGTCTGGCGGTCCGCTCCGCACAATCGAAAACATGGTGGACCGCATGGAGGGGTTCGAGTTTTTCATTTTCACTCGCGATCGGGACTTCGGCGACGACGCTCCTTACACCGAAATACGTGTTGAGCAATGGAACGACGTCGGCAAAGCCAAGGTCTTTTATTCTGCCGGCATGACCATGCGGTCCATCCGTCTGCAGATTGCGGTGGTAAAGCCGGATCTGATCTACCTCAACAGTCTCTTCTCATCCGACACGATCAAAGTACTGCTAATGCGACGCGCCGGTCTGCTGCCTGCGATTCCGGTTGTGCTGGCCCCGCGCGGCGAGTGCTCGCCGGGCGCACTAGGTCTGAAGCGACTGAAGAAGCGCGCGTACCTTGTTGTCGCTCCTCGGCTCCTGTACCGCGGCCTAATCTGTCAAGCGACCTCGGAGTTCGAAAAGGCAGACATTGAGCATGCCTTGGGGCATGGCGCGCGCATTCGTATCGCCAGCGATCTTCCTCCCCGGCAGATCGACCTGATGCCACTGCAAAAGCCGCACAAGCAATCCGGAGCTGCCAAGTTCGTCTATCTGTCCCGGATCTCGGAAAAGAAGAACTTGCACTACTTTTTGTCTTTGCTGCGCACACTCCGCGGTGAAGTGGAACTCGACATCTGGGGCCCGATTGAAGACGCAAGCTACTGGAGGCGCTGCCAGGCGGAGATCATGGCGATGCCGTCATCCGTTAAAGTTGCGTTCCGAGGTCCGGTACAACACGAGCGCGTGCCCAGGATAATGGAGAACTACCACTTTTTTGTACTACCTACCCTGGGAGAGAACTTCGGCCACGTTGTGCTGGAGGCTTGGACTGGGGGTTGCCCGGTGTTGATCAGCGACCAGACTCCGTGGGTGAATCTCGAAGCGAAACGCGCCGGATGGGAGATGCCTCTGGCCGAGGTCAGCCGGTGGAGTGCTGTGTTGCAAACCTGCGTCGATATGGACCAATTGACTTATACGACCTGGTCGGAAAGCGGTCGCCGATACTTAAGCGAGTGGATGTCTTCTCCGACCCTGGATCAGGACAACTACGCGCTGTTCGCGGAAGCGCTGCAAGCCGCTCCGACACGGACGCCACGAACCGCCAGCGTGCGGTCTGGCAGACGGAGCTGCGACTAGTGGCCTGTCTTAGTGATTTCGTTACGAACCGCGTCGCGGAGAGTCATCCGTGTGACCCAGACGGATGGCAATACGTGCTGACGCATGGCAGCGTTATTCGTGCGGTCATCGATTACGTATGGAAAGCGCTCCAAAACAGAGGCAAGGTTATCTTGGCAAATCTGCTCGATTTTCAGCGAGCCGATATCAAGGACTTTACTGGCTCAGTACTCACGGGTCAGTGGGGACAGACGGAAGCCTGCGCCAAGGCGTCAATGTGCGCTCACGGCCGCTATCATGAAGATTTCGAGTTTGGCATCGTCGAGCAGAATTGTCCGGTCTCTGAGGGCGGCAGAGCCCGTGCCGCGGTGGTTTGCACGGGTTTCGCCTGCCCTGAGTTTCCTTTCATCCGAAATGAGGTAACCGATGTCGGTCTGTGGTACTCCGACAACGACCGATGCCCGTGCGGGCTTCAATCCAGCACTCTCGAGATGGTACTTGGGCGAGTGGAGGATTAAAGAGCCATGAGCGAGTCCATTCTCGTCGAGCAGATCTATCCCCGGCTGCCGATTTTTCTCCAAAATGCAGCCTGCTGGTACTACGGGAAAAAAGAGGCTCGTGTTCGTTTCGGAAGCGTCTTCGACCAGCGCCTGGCCGAGTTACTCAATTCGGAGAAGTGGAGTGCCTCAGAGATCGAAGCCTACCAGAACGAAAAACTTCGCTTGCTGGTGCGCGATGCCTACGAAAACGTTCCCTATTATCGGGAACGCTGGAAAAGCCTGAGGATATCGCCCGACGACATTAAGAGCCGTGACGACCTGGTTAAGTTACCTGTCCTCACGAAGGAGGATGTGCGGGAGAACTTAGACCGGATCGTGTCTCGGATAGCGTCAAAGCGCGACCTGGTATTTCGTCACACCAGTGGGACCACAGGCAAAGCCTTGCATTTTCATACTAGCAAGGCAGCAATTGCATTCCAGTGGGCAGTGTGGTGGCGGCATCGTTTGCGTTTCGGGCTGGAACTTGAAAGCTGGCACGCCAACTTCACCGGCAAGAGGGTCGTGCCGCTGGAGCAGGGTACGCCCCCTTACTGGAGATGGAACGCGCCAATCCACCAGGCATTGCTTACTATGCACCATCTCACCCCCGGCAAAATCAACAGCGTGATGGAGTTCCTCAATTCGCATCGGTTCGAGTTCTATTCGGGATATCCCTCGATCATCCACATGTTGGCAGTGAATGCGCGCGAGGCGGGGCTGCGCTTGCAGGTAGCTCCACGGGTCGTGGTCACAAGCGCGGAAAACATGCTCGATTTTCAGCGGCGTGACATCCATCAGTTCACCGGTGCTATTCTGACCGACCAATACGGTTGCTCGGAAGGGTGCGGCAACGCTTCCCATTGCCCAAAGTTTGTTTACCATGAGGATTTCGAGTTCGGGATTTTGGAAGGTGTGGAACGAACACCGGGCGACCCGGTGAAAGCGATTCTGTGCACTGGCTTTGCATGCGATGATTTCCCCTTTATCCGCTACGAAGTCGGCGACAATGGAGTGTGGCAACCGCAGGCCACGCAATGCGCCTGCGGCCGTAGCTCGAGGGTCTTGCTGCGCATTGAAGGACGTCAGGACGACTACGTTCTTACGCCGGAGGGCAGGCGTATTATGCGCTTCGATTATGTCTTCAAGGATGCCCTCAACTTAAAAGAAGTTCAGATCGTTCAGGAGCAGCTTGGTGAGATAACAATCCGAGCAGTACCCAGAGCGGGGTATACCAAGCAAGATGAAATTCAGATTGGCGGGGAGATTCACCGCTGGATCAGTCCTTCACTCAAAGTTCGATTTGATTATGTGCCTGAAATTGAGAGAGAACGCAACGGAAAATTCCGGGCAGTCGTTTCTCGTTTGAATAGCAGTCCGGTTGGCAAACACGATCCTGAACGGCAATTTACATGAAACAAGTCATTCAGCGAGCGCGGACCGGAGAAATCTCGATAGCGAAAGTCCCAGCTTACAAGCCTATCCACCCCTTTTATGGACGACGGGTTCAAGGGGACAATATCCTACCTGTTTGTGCATGGTGCAGACATGATCCGGGTGCGAGATGTGAATCTGCCGCCGCCGACTTACTACCAACTATCCGATCTACGACCCGACTGGCTATACTTTTCAAAATGAGTTTTATAGGGCATCTTCGTAATGTCGGCGGCCCCCCGGCTACAACGCAACAGGCGACGCGACCCGTGGCCCAGGAAACACTGCGATCGCCGCGATCAGGTAACAGGCCGCGGCAGACAACACGCAAATAGTGATACTCGTCTCCATCGAGATTACGACTGCGGCAAAGCTCCCAAGAGTTGCGGCCGCCCCATTCAGTGCCCACATCCACGGCAGATTCTGCTCCTGCTTGACGAGACTCATCCATCGCAGACCAACGGGAAAACAAAACCCCATCAGAAACCCGCAGGGCATCACCAGCATTAGAGAATCAGCGACTCTCTGCCACAGCACTCCCGCCGTAAAGCGATGAATAACTGGAATCACTGCTGTCGCATAGAGAAGGATGGTGAGAGCCACCGCGGCGGCAGGTAGGCCGCAGGCCACTCGCGAGCCCAGTCGCAAGCGATCGGAGACTAAGCTTCCGATTCCACTCGAAAGAATTAGACCACCCAATACAGCGATGAGCGAATAGATGGGGTGTCCTAGGAAGATCGACAACTGCTGCATCATGGCTATCTCAACCAACATGAAACCAATGCCGATTGAGACAAAATAGACGATGCCGCAGACGGGCGCCCGGGTGGCACTCTGCTGCTTGGACCACTCCCTTAGAGGGAGTACGATCACCACGAGCACCAGAACCCCAGCGGCAAACATGAAGGTGAAGACGAACAACAAGGCTCGGAGATTGCTGCCACCGCGAGTTATCAACCTCGGGATATTTCGAAGCCTGACCGCGTTGAAGAAGTAAGGTGAGCTGTCAAAGACCGGAGAGAGATCGAAATCTCCAGCTTCGCGCAAATGCGCCATCGCGCCCAAATCTCGAAGCGCTGAAATATTGCGCAGCTCCGGAACGGATGTTTGTTCACCGGGCAGGAAGAGAACTTGGAAGTCCATTTCGTGCGCAAACGCGCGGATCTTTGCCAGGTCCTCTTCCGAAAGTGGCTGATTACTGACAACAATCGTGGAGATCCGGTCAGCTGACAATAGGGCAATATTGCGTTCTGGATTCTCGACGCCCTGATCGAGCAACATCGCCCATGCCACAGCGAAGAGACGGTGCGTCTGCGCTCCGGAGTACCACCGACTGAAGGTGATCAATCCTCCCGGTTTCAAGTGGTGATAAAAAATCCGCCATGCGTCAACCGTGTAAAGCGAATTCTCCACGAGGGTCAGGGCACCGGCAGAAGTAGCCGCCCACGTGTCTACCAGCGACGCCTGAATCAGGTCAAACCTCTCGTTCGTCCGCGTAAGGTAGCTTCGTCCCTCATCGTTGTGGAGTTCCAGACCTGGAATCTTGTCGAAGCCAGAGAACGACCCGAAAGTACGGGTGTCGAGACCGACAATCGCGCTGTTGATCTCAATGCCGACGATGCGTCGGAAACCGTTTACCGCGCAGTTCATCAGGTCACGGCCCCCGCCCGCCCCGATGACAGCGGCCGTTCCGCCACTTCGCAATTGGGCGCCCAGCGAAGTTACGTCGTAGCGGAGATAACCAAATGGGGCGAGGTCGCCCTGGAAGTGAACCATCGCCGTACTTGCCTCGTCATCAATGTCCATTTGAATCTCTTGCATATTCACGCGGGGCATGTGGGAACTGGGTCCCCACATCTGCGGTGGTCCGAATGCCGGCCGAAACGCGCGCACTTTGGAAATTGGGTTCCAGACCTCGGCGGCGAGTTTGTCGCGGCGGTCAATCGTGCCCTTAGTCCAGATCGGCTGAATGCCGTGAAGCGTGGACGCATTCAAACCTGCAATGACCAACATTCCGGCGGCGAAAGCAAGGGACCGGCGACGATACGAATCATCCTTTGCGTAGATCGCAAAGGCAGCCGAGCCCAGGAAGAGCAACGCAGAAATCACAAATATGCCGCTGGGGGCATCGACCAGTTTGAGCAGCAGCACCGAGGCGAGGCTGCCCATGCTGGCGCCAAAAAGATCAGCAAAGTACACGCGCCCAATTGGAAAAGATGATCTGGTTAGGGCGAGGCAGACGGCGACTCCCGAAAAGAAAAAGGGCACGGCAATCACGGACGAAAACAGCAGGAAGCTGAATAAAGTCTCCAGGGCGAACGAAAAATCAATCGGGACTGCCAGCGCAACAATGAGCGCCAGAGGGATCGAGACCGCAGTCGCGAATACGGCCTGCAATATGCGATGTGGAATCTGGTCCTGACTGAACCACTCGGAGCGTACCTGAACCGCCAGCGCGCCGGCCGTCATGCCGAACATGGCCATCGAAATCGAGACAAAGGCCAGGTAGTACCAGCAGACGGCGCTCAACAAGCGCGTCAGGACGATTTCATACATCAGTGTGCTGCCGCAGACCAAAGACAGCCCTAGCAGAAAGGGCAGCATTGCGGCCACCTTCGCAGAGGAGTTGGCGGACATTGCGACGGCCGCAGGGCTTAAGGGCGTCAAATGTCTAGTCCAATGTGCGGGAGTGTACGACTTCGGAAGATTCCTCGACCACGACGTTAGTCGCAGGAAAAACGTTCTCGGGGTGAATGTTCTTGGAACGACGGAAGTGCTCCATGCCGTGATGGTGCTGAATGATCCGCTCCGAGTACAGAATGAGAAGAACTTTATCAACGTCTTGGTCGCATCCTTTCAGGGCCTGTATGCTCTTAGGGTGCTTTAGGTTCCGGGTTCTGCGAAGCTTGCGGCCGCACCTGTGACAAATTCGGTTGCCACCGATGTTGTATGCCGTAGAGGCTATATTTCCCGACGTAACAATTCCAAACGTTGATGGAAAGTCGCTGTGAAGGGATCGGGGTGAAGCTCAGGAACAATGCCGTGTTCCAAACTGCCGTGACAGCCATCATTCTCGGTCTGCTAACAGCCAACAACAGCACCGCAGCTGACAAGAAATTCAGGTACGGTGCGTCCGATATATAGCTCACAATGAAGAACAACGATCCCGGTAGAATCCAGACAAGCAGCATACGAACGCGCCAGTCTTCCCAGTTGCGAATTAGGCTCTGTGCGGCAGCAGTAAGCACCGGCCAGAACGCGACCAACAGTGGGATAACGTATCTGGCAATATTGGCCGTAGAACCGGCATTTACTCCGGCCGTGATCGACCTGACCTTTATGATTTGCCGCATATATGTGAATGCTCCTTGCACTCCTCCATACGACTGGCGGTAGGCTAGGCCGGTGGGAATAACCCAGGCAAGGCACATGACGATAATGAGCGCGAGAAAGAAAGTCGCCGTCTTTCGAGGCAGCCGAGCGACAGCGAAATACGCCAGCATGGGGACAAGGAAGACACCGTCGGACGGGCGCAGCCCTGACCCGACTGCAAAGATGCCCGCAGCCAGACACAACTGCCAAGTTGCCTTACTCCGTTCGTAGCTCAGCAATGCGCAGAAGACGGAGACGGGGAAAAGTGCCTGCGAGGCGTAGGTGCTGTGCACCTCGCCCGAAAACCAAATGTAGAAGATAGAGGAATATGCCAACGCAGCCAGGAATGCGTTCCTTCGCTCGGTGAAGAAAAGTGCTGTGTAGTAGAATACGACCGTGCCTGCCACCGAGAACAGAATATTCATTACCGAAATAGCCACAATCGGATTGGGAAAGAGCCCCGCGATACGGTTGAAGAGCCAATATCCGGGCGGCTGAATGATGTACACCTTCTCCAAAATGGACCAAATATGTGCGGGACCATCGGCGAAATAGACAGAGCCATGACAGAGCACTCTGGTGACTAACGTAAAAATGGCGAGCGCCGCAGGCGGCAAGAACCTACCCCTTGCCCATGCGCTTGGCAGCGGCACTCTATCAATGACGTCCATTCTGGTCTACCCCCTGTCTGTATCAACCGGAAGAAAGTAGGCATCGGGCCTGTCCGGATCGAACATCTCACTCGATCAGAACAGGGTCACCATTTCTCCAAGCCTACGTTTCTGATCGAGTACGTGAATCCGGGCGGATTGTCAATCACCTGGTACGCTTTGCCCGTCAGGGGATTCTCATGGACCGGGCCACCTCCGATGGCTCTCATCCGGATCAAGCCGTCTCCCTCCACTACGAAGAACTTCTCCGTCTTGGTGTGGTGATGGTGGTTTCCCCGCGTCACCCCAGGCTTGGTTCTGGAGACGAAGACCTGTCCAAACCAGAATCTCCTTATTTGGTTCAAGAACGGCACTGATCATACACCCATCCCGCTGCTCGCCGCCGGTGTGAAACAATTTTCATACGGACCGCCCCCAACAGTCTGAGATCCGCACCAGCACCGCCGAAAATTGCCCGATATTCCGCCACTTTTGCAACACCTCTCCTTCTTCCAACCCGTTGTCCGCGAATTCCGCGGCTGACTTGACCCAATAGCTCTCTATCCCGTTGGTGCCGGGAGAAGAGCGATCTGGCCCAGCATCGCTCCGAACCGCCGACGCGTCAGATGTCCTTCCGCCAGCAGTAGCCAGTAGTAACGCGCATCGGCGAGCAGGTCGTGGCCTTCCTCAAGACCCACGCGGTCCGGTCCAGCGTAGTCGCCGACGGCATCGGCTGTCCCCACGAAGAAGGCGTGGACTATCCCGAAGGAAAGTATTGTTCTCAGTGCCCTTACTGGGCGTGGCGTGATTGCGGGACCAAGGAGCGAATCCACTGAGTGGATCGCCGCGATGGCGAAACCCAAGGAACTGTCGGGCGTGAGGGTCAGGAATGTGAATCTTTCTCTCGCAGGAGAGTAACAGACGAGCATGAGCGAAGTCGCCTTATATGTACCGGTTCGTGTCGTTAGCGGTGCACTTTGGCGTGGCATGCCGTGCACAGCGTGATCAAGTTCTCCTCGGAGTCCGATCCCGAGTGGCTGCGGAACTCTTTGTGGTGCACCTCAAGATTCGACATCGTGCCACAGGATTGACATCTCCAGCCATCGCGACGCAGGACCTGCTGACGCAGGCTTTCGTACGACAAGGGGTCCAGCCGCGGGAGCGCCGTTTTGGGGCGAATCATTTCAGGACGCCCTCTCACGCAGGTTTTCGAGGAACGCCTGCTGCTGTTCGCCGGGCAGGAACTTGTAGTAGCTTGAGATCGAGTTGAGCAGGATCTCTGGGTTGCCGTTGTCCAAGTGTGCGCCGGCAAGGAAGTCGGCGCAGATCATCTCCAGGCAGTAACCGCGCGATTTGTCCGTGCCCAGCATCAGAGCTGCCGTCTCGATCGCCTGCTCGATGACCGGGATCTGGCTCTTGTAAACCTTGAAGTAGATCAGCTCCGACGGCTCCTCTTCTTTTCCGGTCAGTTCCTTCTCCACCTCCCGCCTGAACACTTCCCTCGGCATAAAGCGGGCTTTGTGCACCCAGGGTGCACAATCGAAGTGCTGACGGTCCCGGCGCGCCAGCTTCGCCAACTCCCTTCCTTTCGTCCAACCGATTTCCTTTAGTTCCCTCCGCGCCTGCGGCGGCAGGTGCTCGTGGATGGACATCAGGTAATAGGCCTTCCGTCTCGATTCCGGGAACCGCCTCGCCAAGAATTCATCAAACGACCTCAGGTTCTCGAGCCGCCAGTACTGTCCCGCCCGCACCTCGCACAGATACCTGCCCAGCTCGACAAAGCGGGTGTCGCGCTCTGCCTCTTTCTGCCGTTCCCATGCCAGGATCTCGTCGATCTTGGTGAGGACAAACAGCGCACGCTTGCGATTGAGCTTCGGCGGCATCGGTGGATACTTAGTAAACAAGTTCGTCAAACAGACCAAGATCGACTCCTGGCTTGCGCACGAGTGCGGCTTCGACCATGTCACGCTTATCGAGGCAGAGCCCGATGAAGGGGCAGGTGGTACACGGATTCTGCGGAAAACGGATGCCGCTGTGCGGCAGAAACAGCCCGGACTCAATCCGTCGAACTGTGTCTTCGACCAGAGTTGCGAACTCCTGCCGCTGCTCGTCAGAAATGGTGGCCCGGAGGTACTGAACTTCAACCAGTCGCTTGCGGACGAAAACAACCTGGGCGACTTCGTCGATCCCAGTCATCCACGAATAGCAGACGAGCTGCGGATCCAGTGCGGAAATGCCGGCCGGTTCTTCCGGATATCGGGCAGAGGTAGTCTTCCATTCCAGAACGCAGGGTGTGCCGTCCAGTTCACCAATGGCGTCGACGTAAGCTACAAAACTGTTGCCGGACGCCAAGGTCCGATTGAACTGTATCTGCTGGCTGTCCCGAGGGCGTCGAATGCGAACGCGGCCATCCTGGGCGAAGCGCTCAAGCAACTGGATGCCTTGTTGCAGCATGCGGTCCCAGGTGTCGTTGCCGGAGTAGGTCAGACCCATGTCCTTGCACAGGCCCCACCGCTCGAACAACACAGCCGCCGGGTCTTCACGGCGAAAAAGGGCGGCGACAGCTTGTTCGAAGGCTCGGCCAAAGAGCATGGCAGCACGAGTGTCTTTCTCTTGCCATCCGTCGAGGTAGCGGTGCCGGTAACGGCGCGGGCAGCTCAGGTACTGGCTGATTTGGGTGTAGGAATAGGTCATCGGGCTGCCTCCTCGGTGTTGGAGCGAGAAGAACTCGATAACGGAGCTGCCGACAGTTCTTCCCACTGGCTGGCCGGGGCGAAGCCGTCGAGGTTGATGAGCGAAATGCCGTTAATCACGGAGTGGCTGATCTTGACGACGCCGCGGAGTCCGGGCAAAGCCTTCTCGTCGACCTGTTCGTGGGCCAGAAGTTCCGGGTCATATAGGAAATCCCGCAGAAACCAGCCGAGCTTCCACATCGACTTCTGCGTGCAGTAGAGCCGGCCGACAATGGACTGCCCGGCCAGTTTCCGGGGTTCTAGAATCGAGAGGCGGAGGACGTAGAAGGGTTTGTGGGCGTGCCAGCGGAACTGGGCGCCATCGACGCGCACGAGAAAGATGCCGTCGGGAATCTCGGGACGGGAATCGCGGGCAGTTTCGGCGAGGCCTGGGACTTGGCGTTTCACGCGACCACCTCCGGTTTCGTGGGCGAGTAGCTGTTGAGCTGGCAGAGCAGAGCATTGCGGTCCTTCTCGACCCAGTCGGCCAGTTGCTGGACAAAGTTCTCAACCTGTTCGCGGGTAGCCTCTCGGAGGGCTTTCGTGCCGCAGAAGTCGACAGCGTAGGCCTTTACCAGTTCGGGATCGAGCTTGTGCTGGCGGATGATTTGGCACAGACGGTCGCGGACCTTGGGGCCAGTGCCATTCCCGTTTCCATTCGCCTTTTGGGGAGGAAGTTTCTCAGTCGGACTCGGAATCGTTCCGATTTCCTCAACCGAGCAAATGCCGATCCCGTAGGCCTTGCGGAGGGCGCGATTGACGGCACGGGTCTCAGCGACGCGCATCTCTGCCCCGCGGACGAGGGGGGAGACGTTCGACGGGTCGGCATCACCATAGCCAACAAATCCTTTGCAGTCGCCGGGCTTAAAGACTGTGGCTTTGAATGCCCATCGTGTTGCACCTGGGTCGGAAAATTCTCCGACGCACTCGACCTTTATTCCAGAACACTTCCTCCTTTGAGCAATTCTCAAGAGACCCGCGTGGCTTACGTACCAGCGTTCATCAATGTAAAGGAGATCGCCTAACGCAACGGACAGCCGATATTCTTGACTCAGCTCTCTCAACGCTATAAGCGCTGTCCTGGGCAATCCCGCCCATCGTTGTTTTGCAAGCCGAACGTTTCGATTCGTCGCGATTGTCGCTCGCGTCATAAGAAGTCCTCCAATCCTCTCTTGATATGCGTAGGCGCTAACGCATGCTATCTATATTATGCGTAGGCGCTTACGCATTGTCAATAGGGTTTTTTAACTGTTGCGCTCTTGCCGCCAATTGAGGCATAAAAGTAAGCAGAAAATGTCCAAGAAGAACCCTCACGCAGTTGCATTGGGAAAAATGGGAGGTTCGAAAGGCGGGAAAAGACGAGCCGCCAAGCTGAGCCCGGAGGAGAGGAGTGCTAGTGCCAAAAAGGCCGCCCTCGCTAGATGGGCTAAACAGCAGAAAGAGAACTAATAATCATCATTCTTGGTGAGTTTTCTCCAACGTCGGTGCCGGTCTGTTGCTGCAGCACCGAAGCAGGCGAAGGTTGTAGCTATTGAAGGCGAGAGCCTGCCGAAACCAGTTACCTTGGATGGCCTTCATGCCGAAACCGGATTTGAGGATTCGTCTCCCGCGAAATCAGAGCCGGAGAGAGTTCTGTCGGCCGAGGGTGAGAATTTCGCCGCACCTTCTGCTGTGGACGTTGCCGCTGGTAAGACAGGAATCGTGGACTCAGCTCCGACGCCCTGGAGACCGAGAACTCGGCCCAAAGCGATTTGGCATGACCAATGACGACATGAAGCGGCGTTGTCTTCAGTCCGCGGCTGCTCTTGCATCTGGAGCAGCCCACATGCGACCCGCAATCGATTGGGGGGCGAATTACGAAACGAACCCAATAAGTCTCGTATTTTCAATAAATGAGTATCGGGCGGGTGGTTAAAGTGACCGCTTGCGAGAATCCAAACGTCGTGGCGCTTGGAAACATAAAGATTTGGTGGGCGTAAAGGCGGGAAGGTCCGATTCGCCAAACTAACGCTCGAACAGAGAAGCGAGCTCGGACGCAAGGCAGTTTTGGCCCGGTGGGTCAAGCAAGTCGGGCCGCAAGTGCAATCCGACCGGACAAAAAGGAGCTTGACATCTAGCGAACAAAAAGCGAACATAGTCGGTGATGGCAAAGTCCGAGCAACCGCAAACAGGTGCCAGGACCCGTGGGACTCTCTGGCACACAAACGCTTTCAGGAAATTCCCCCGGGTTGCGTCTCAGGCCCGAGTTTGTGCACCCAGGGTGCACAAACATCGAGATTGCTTTTGTGGTCTGGGCGCGGGCTATGTGTTGACGAGGACAGCGGCACTTCGTGGGAGAAGTCTCCTGGGTGCCAGGCCCGAGTTAGTGCAGCATGGATGCACAAACAATATGGGATTGCTTTGTGGGCTGAGCGCTTCGGACAAGGGCAACGAGGACCGGCAGGATTCCGATTGTGCAACCTGGTTGCACAAAGTCGATTAAAAAAAGTCGGATCCACTGCGTTTTCATCGCCGCGGTCCGCTGGGGTTGAAGGCTCCGCCTTTGCCAGCTCGACCGGTCCTGAGTGGTGGCCATTGTCCCAGTGTGCGCCAGCTTTTTCATCGTGCCTTCGTGGACTAAATCGTCGCTATGAGTTGATACTTCGCGGCACGAGATTCAACGATTCTCCGTTTTCCATGTCCAGGGTTCTTCTCGTACCGGGTGCGTAGTAACCCAAACCGTTCGAGTAGATCCACATCGCGACCGACTGCACGGGTATCGCGTTTTAGGCCAACCGCGAGCTCAGACACGGGAGTCGCTTTTTTTCTCGCAACCCGCAGAAGTCGGATACGCTGTGCGGAAAGAACCCGCATCATGTCGCTCGCGTTTTCGAATGAAACCGTAATCTCAGGTGCGAGCTCCAAGCCACGATTCAGTTTGCGAGCGTGTTCTCGGGCGCGATCGAAGAAACCCTTTACACCGTCGCCGCTTACGCGAACTTTAACTTTCTTGCTCATCTTCGGCCTTCCAGAGATCCTCGACTTCTTTCTGAAAACGATCTACGAGCGTTTCATAGCCAGGGAACTCTACTTCTCGAACTTCTCCCATAAAATGCCGGTGGTCATAGTCATGACTATTGTCGTAACCAAGCACGCGCCCGTCATCAACGCTACAAATGCGTGGATTTATGTATGCGAGACTATATTTCACCACCTCGCTACCCACGTACCAAACTTCTTCTTTGAGTACAGCGCCGCGCCTCTTGCCGGTCAAATATGAAGTGTTATCGACTCTCTTCTCCACCTTCCTGGACTTCTTGACGCTTTTTTCCCCGCTTTTTGGGGCCACACGATCACTCTTGTATAACTAGGACATTCCATATCCTACCTGCATGCAGACCAGACGTCAAATGTCATATCTGTAGTAGGGAAGCGTTGCGCATTGTTGAGATGCCGTGCCGGAGCATTCTGCAACTTCAAGCCCGCGGAGCTTCGTGACCTACGACGCATATCGATTGCTCGGATTTCCCCAAACATTTGCCTCCTCTATGAATTCAAGGAAAAGAAGATACTTGTTCTCCGCGTCCTCCATGGCGCAACTTCCTGACTACCGCCGGCGCAGGATATCCTGCATACTACCGGTTCGTGGGTTTCTGAGCCCCGCTCAAATTAAGGAGAACCGTTGATATCAATTCGCAAGATTTCTGGGCTGCGAATCACCTGTTGGCTTTGGCTCCTGATTCTCGTCGTTTCCCCACTGGCTAGCCATGGCGAAACACAGTTGTCTCCCTCCGCTCGGGACGAGCAATGGCACCGCTCTGCAAAAGCTGCGCAAGCGGAGGATCACACCATCCCCGCGCTTCTAATCAGCGACATCCACTTCGATCCCTTTCACGACCCCGCCAGAGTGCAGCAACTTGTTGCCTCTCCGGTGAGCCAGTGGAGGTCAATCCTCACGGCTCCGCTTTCGCGCAATCAGCAACAAGCCTTTGCGGCGCTGCAGGAGAGGTGCCATGCACGCGGAGTGGACACGCCTTACACCCTGCTGCAGTCCAGCTTGCAGGCTATGCGGTCTCGGCAACCCGATGCAAAATTCATGACAGTGAGCGGCGACCTGATCGCCCACTCCTTCTCCTGCAGGTACACGACACTTCTTCCAGGATCGGCGCAGAGCGACTACCAGGCCTTCGTGCTGAAGACCTTGAGCTTTGTTATAGGAGAGCTGCGCGCTTCCTTCCCGGACGCGCTTGCCTACGTGGCTCTAGGCAATAACGACAGCGCGTGCGGCGACTACCAGCTCGATGCCGGAAGCGACTTTTTGGAGCGGACCGGCAGGATCGTGGCCGAGGGTCTGCCTCTATCCCAGCAGCAACAGGCGCTCAAGGAGTTCGCGAAGGGCGGCTACTACAGCCTCACGATGGAAGCACCCATGCGTGACACGCTCCTCATCGTCGTCAATGACCTTTTTCTGTCCCCAAGATACACCACGTGTGCCGGCACACCCGACCCCGCTGCTGCCATTGCGGAAATGGCATGGTTACAGGAACAGCTGGCACGGGCGCGGCGATTGGGTCAAAGGGCCTGGGTCATGGGTCACATCCCGCCGGGCGTTGATCTCTACTCGACAGTTGCAAAGATCAAGGATATCTGCGGGAACGAGGCGCCTGAAATGTTTCTATCCTCGGACAAGCTGACCGATTTGCTGATCGAGTATGCCGACGTGGTGCGACTCGGGATCTTCGGTCACTCCCACATGGATGAAATGCGACTCTTGGAGCCACAAGGTGGCACCCCGCACGCATCATTGGAGCACGGTGTTGCTATCAAGGTGGTTCCCTCCATCTCGCCCGTTGGTGGCAACAACCCGTCATTCACCGTTGCCCGAGTCAACCCCCACTCCGCAGTGCTGCAGAATTACGAGGTAATTGCAGCTTCAAACCAGACCGGCATCGACACCACCTGGTCCAGAGAGTACGACTATGCTCAGACCTACCATGAAGCACAATTCTCGCCCACGACGGTGAAGGAACTGATCGCGGGATTCGAAAGCGATCGCGGCGCAAAGACGGACGCCAGCAAGGGATACATGCGCAATTTCTACGTAGGCGATCGCTCTCCCGAACTCGAACCGTTCTGGTCGCAGTACATTTGTGTGTTAGGAAATCACACAGCCAAGGCATTTGCTGCCTGCGTATGCTCCGCTGGTAAGTAAGTCACACTGTGGCTGAGCAATGAAGCAGGCCAAGGATGCTTCCAAAATTCTGTCTGATGACAACGTTCGTTCGGCATTTCGCTCCCCAGGGGAAGGTTCCGTTCTCGGAAAAATGAAAATTGCAAAACGAACCCGAGAAGCGAAATTGCGGGAATATCCTTGACCACCGCGAGCTTGCAAGAGACATCCAGCAAAATAAAATGTGCCGCGGATGGCGAATGTGAACGTACTTTCTTGAATAGGTTCCCCAACGCCCAAAGAAAAAAGAGCCACTACCTGATTATTCCAACGGCTGCACGCAGGCAAGCGCAGCCTAAACCAAGGTCCAGCAGTGTTGAACCACATTAAAAGTGTCCCCGTGAAACCACATTAGAAGTGTCCCCTTTTAGAGTTCCTTCGGCGAGGAGGAACAGAGATTGGGGAGAACGGGATTGAGCCGAAAAGAGTTGAGCCGAGTGGAAGTGATGGGGCGAGTGAAGGCGCGCAGTTTGCGATTGCGGGAAGCAGCCGAGATGCTGGAGTTAAGTTATCGGCAGACGAAGCGGGTCTGGGCGCGGTACCGGGACAAAGGGGCGAAGGCGCTGCAGCATGGCAACTGCGGTCGCGTTTCGAACCGGGCCTACGAGGCGAAGTTCCGAGCGGCGGTGCTGAAACAGGTGCAAGCCCGCTATGAGGATTTCGGGCCGACGTTGGCGGCGGAGCATCTGGCGAGCGATGACGGCCTCGAAGTGCATGCCGAGACGCTGCGGTGGTGGTTGAAAGAGGCGGGGGTGTGGCAGAGGCACCGGCGGCGGAAGCCGTATCGGCAGCGGCGGGAAGCGAAGGCGCACTTCGGCGAGTTAGTGCAGTTGGACGGCAGTTTTCATGAGTGGTTAGAAGAACGCGGGCCTCGCGGTTGTCTGATGCACATGGTCGATGACGCGACGAGGAAAGCGCTGGGATGGTTCTCCGAAGAGGAAACGATCTGGGCGGCAGCGGGTGTGCTGCGGCGCTGGATCGAACGCTACGGTGTGCCGCAGGCCTTGTACACGGACTGGAAGAACGTGTACGTGCGGCCGCCGAATGCCGAGGAGCGGGAGCGCGGAGAACCGGCGGTGACGCAGTTTGGACGGATGTGCGCGAAGCTGGGCATCCGGATTATCGCGGCCAGTTCGCCGCAAGCGAAAGGACGGGTGGAGCGGGCCCATGGCACGCATCAGGATCGGCTGGTGAAGAAACTGCGGCTGGCCGGGACCGCGAACTACGACCAGGCCAATGCGTATCTGGAGAAGCGGTATCTCGCGGAGCACAACCGGCGTTACGCGCACGCGGCCCTGTCCCAAGCTGATTATCACCGGAGGCGGCCCACGGCGCGGCAACTGGACGCAGTGTTCTGGCTGGAGGAAGAACGAGTGGTGAGCGAGGACTGGGTGGTGCGCTATAACAATCGACTGTTGCAACTGGAACGGCAAAGCCGCCACTGGGCGCCGGCTAAGAGTCGGGTGCTGGTGCGGGAAAATGAAGCTGGAGAAGTCGCCATTCAATATCGCAATCAGCCTGTGGACTTCCGCGAGTTGAAGGCCTCTACGGCGCGGGGCGAGAGAAGGGGCGCTGCCCCTTCCCCCGCGCCCCCTTCCCCGATCCTGCGCCGCAGCCTTTCTCCCGCTTCGAATCATCCCTGGAGAAAAGGCTTTTCCGCAAAGGCCCGCGCCCTCTATTCCGGAGCAGCATGAAACCAAAACCCGGGGACATTTCTATTGTGGAGAATGTGGGGACATTTCTAATGTGGTATGACAAACCAAGGTCCAGCAGTTGACAGCGGAAGAGCTTCTGATGTACCTTTAACGGCGTAACCAGACGTGTGTCTGGCAATTTGAGCCCGGCCCAAAACGGCCGGGCTTTTGCCATTTATGCGGTCGTCAGCCGTTGCCCAACGGCGCGTGCACGTGTTCTGCGTCCGCTGATCGCTGCGATCCGGAACTTGAAGGAGGAGCTCTGATGCGCAAGAATTCGAAGAAACAAACGGCAGCTAGCCGTGCCAATGGCGCCAAGTCCACCGGACCGACATCCGCGGACGGAAAACAGAAATCCCGAAGGAACGCACTGAAGGACGGGCTCTTCTCAAAAGACGTTGTTGTCACTGCCGCTGGAGAACGAGTGGAGGATTTCAAATCGCTCAAGGCAGCAGTGTGGGATTCGGTTCAGCCCGACGACGCTTTGCAAGAAATGTTGGCCAACGACCTCGTTGTGAACTGGTGGCGACGGCAAAGAGTACGCTGTTGCGAAACCGCAGAGTTTCAGAACCGTCTCGAGAATCTTAAGGCCCATGATTCTTATCTGCGTTCTGATCAAATTGAACCCCTGAAGGTCCGCTTCCACCTTGCTTTGGGACCGTACGAAGCTACAACAAACATCACACCTCCCGGGGATTTCAAACAAATCGTCACTGAATTGGAAAATGCTCGAAGCCAGCTGGCATCAACATCTCTCGGGGTCGAGTTCTTGATCAAGGAGGTGGATGCGGTCAAAGAAGAAGCGGAGTCGACAGGGCAGATATCATTGGCATCCGAGGTAACCCTGCGCGGATGCGCTGGGCTTACAAATGATCTTGGCCTGCAGTGTAGATCGATTAACTGGATCAACAAAACAAAATCGGCGACGGCGGCTGAACGTGCGCAAGGTGAACAGCGTGGTGGTACGGAACAGACCGAAGGGACCGCACCAGAGAAAGCCAACCGCGTCCAAAGCGCAGGCCAGAGGGAAGCCGAAGAATGGGATGAGGCGGACGGCAGGTTTATGCTGGTTTCCGTGATCAAAGATATCGCACGTTCGCTTAGGATCAGGAAGCAAGTGTTGGAGTTGATCGAGAAGTGGCACGAGAAAAGTCGCGTGGCAGCCGCTGTTTTACCCGCTGACAGCAGTTGCGATCGATTTGCGAGGGCAGAAACAGCGTACGACCGTCGCTTCTATCGGGCGCTGGGAGCACTGCTAGCAATGAAGCAGGCCAAGGATGCTTCCAAAATTTTGCCTGGATGACAACGTTCGTTCGGCATTTCGCTCCACAGGGGAAGGTTCCGTTCTCGGAAAAATGAAAATTGCAAAACGAACCCGAGAAGCGAAATTGCGGAAATATCCTTGATCACCGCGAGCTTGACTACGATACGCGGTATACACAGGGCGAACCACGCCCTGATGACATCGCGGTAAGCCGCCATGGTCACAGGACTCGACATGTGCCATCGCTGGAATTGCAATAGGGAAGACATAAGGCCGGATGAGGCGCTCACTTTCGATCGGACCTTCCAAAGCCGCGATGTTTGCGCAACACACCACTACATAAGAGGCCACTGATCTGTGGGGCTTCCCCTCTTAGGGGGCACGCATGGTGGTAGGCTCTGCAATTTTGCGTTGTTCCGCCAAAAACCAAGCATCCTGATAAAGTTCGCGAAACCAAGTTTGAGAAGACGCCAAGACCACTTGCAGGTCAAGCGCATTGGGCGAATTGGATAATAAAGAAAGCTCAGCGACGATGGAAGCCGTATGAAATCGCGGTCCGTCAGGCAGGGGATGAGTACGTTTTTCGCAAGACAGCGCAGCTTGTCCAGAGGTCGCCTGAGCACGTGCACGGCGAAGAGTGTAGTTTGCAAACTGTCCGCGGGAAAAGGCGCCGCCGGGAAAAGACGTACTTTCGCTGGGAGAGCCGTTGGAGAATATCCTTCAGGCATTGGTGTTCCCAGGAGCAGTGAGCACGCGGTGAGTGTCTGCCGAACCACCAGGTCGAGTTCCAAATGCTCAGCTTTTTTCATCACCATTTGCCAATCGACGGACGCGGATGAAGCCACCTGATGAATATCCGCCAGCCATTTCAGGTTCCGCCAGGCGTGGTCCGCGGCATGAATCGACAAGTAGAGGAATTCCCATTCGGGGCTGAGACAAAACGCCGACGCTCCGAAGAAAGTTGTGGGGCGAGCCTCGGCCCAAACGTCCTTGATGGCCTCATCGTTCCTGGAGGAATTATGCACGAGATTCCAGTGAAGTTCGAGTAGGTACGAGAATACGCGGTCCTCGCGCACAACATCGTAATGCCTGCCATAGCGCATGACGAGGTCGCGAAAGAATGGTTCCCTAAAATCGTCACGATACCCAGACGCTCGAATGAGGCCCAGGGCCTCAGGAACGGTATCGGGTGGAACGAGAATGTCGATGTCGGCGCAGACCCGGAGTGCGGCGTCGCCGTAGAGCGACTGGGCCAGGGTGACGCCCTTGAGCGGGATTACAGGGATGCCGGCCTTCCCCAGCAAATCGAGCAGCCGGGCCAACTCTTCCGCCCGCAACTGGTTGCGGAACGCATTGGCGAGGAAAGCGCCTTTCAGTTCGGCTTGAACCGCGTCTGGGACGCTGGGGAATCCGAGTTCACGCAGGTTGCGATAGACGAGCGGGTAAACCTGGTGAGTGTAGGCGCGTTCCAGGACTAGAGGCCACTGCAGAGCGGACGCGAGGAGTTCCAGGATCCGCTGCCGCAGATCGGGCGTGAGGTGTCCGCGTGCGAGCAGCAAGCAGAGTTGATCTTCGGGGGTCATGTGCGGACGCATGATTTCTTAGAGGTGGCTGAGGGTTGCGGAGCCTCGGCCGTCGTACACTCAGGGTACACGATGAAACATGGCATGTCTCCGGAGTGGCTGCCCTGTTGTTGATGGTGGACCTCAAGGTTCGACATCGTTCCGCAAGCCGGCACGCAACCTTGCAGACCGTCGAGGCTCCGCACATCCACAGGGCTGTTGGAAAACCCGCTGGATGATGTTTGCAATTAAGGGATATAATTCAGGGCAAAGCCGGTTTCCGGCGACGACAGGAAATTTTCTCCTATAGGGACATGCTAAACGATAACGTCTCGCTAGAATCCAGCGTGGCCATCGGCGAGGACGTAGTGTCCCGCGACCTCGAGGGCGAAGCTGTCATTTTGAACCTCGAATCCGGTATCTACTTTGGCCTGGACAAGGTTGGCACCCGCATCTGGTCGCTGCTTCAGGAAGACGGGTCGCTGCGCAGGGCATTCGAGGGGGTTCAGCAGGAGTATGACGTTGCTCCTGAGAAACTTGAGGGCGATCTTCTGAGACTCGTGGAAGAGCTGTGCGCCAAAGGCTTGCTGCGCGTCTCCTCGTCCCAGGAAGGACAGCCCACTCGTGCCTAGGCTGCGCAAGGCTTTCGCGCTTTCCGCATTGGATTGGCTCCTGATCGTCCAGGCCACCCTGTGGTTTGCCGTGGTCGAATTCGGACTGTGCCTCCTGCAGTTCAGGAATGTGCTCGCCATGCTGCACGGGGCAAAGCGTTCTGCCCGCAACAGCCATAGCCAGCCATCCGTCGTCGCGTCCGGCAGCCCCGAGCGCGCTGCCTATTGTGTGGAGTTGGCTTCTCGCCTGCACCCGCTTCACGCGACGTGTCTCAAGAAGGCCCTGGTTCTCTACGCCCTTCTCGCCCGCAGAGGCTTCGAGGTGCAACTGGTGATCGGGGCGGCCCGGGACGGAAGGCGGCTCGACGCCCATGCCTGGCTGGAACATCAGGGACGGATTATCCTCGGTGCGCCCACGCCGGGGCGCTACTCGACCTTGTGCGCGCTGGAGAACTCCCTGGCTGGGACGCGCCCGCAGGAGCAGGCAACCTCATGAGCGGCATCGCCGGAATCTACAATTTCGACGACGCTCCGGTCGACCGCGCTCTGCTCCAGCGCATGACCGATGCCATCGCCCACCGCGGGCCGGACGGCATCCACCACTGGGTGGACGGGCCGGTGGGCATGGGCCACTGCATGCTCCAGACCACGCCCGAGTCGGTTTACGAGCGGCAGCCGCTCACCGACGAATCCGGCAACCTGTGCCTGACCATGGACGGCCGGGTGGACAACCGCGAAGAACTTATCTCCGCCATCAAGTCAAAGGGCGGCAGGTTGAGGGACGATACCGACGCCGAACTTGTCCTACATGCTTATGAATGTTGGGGGACGGAGTGTCCGGCTCGGATCATTGGCGATTTTTCGTTTGTTATTTGGGATAAGCGGCAGCGGCAGCTGTTCTGCGTGCGAGACGCGGTTGGCAATAAGCCCTTTGTCTACTTCTGGGACGGGCGCAAATTCCTCTGGGCTTCTGAATTGCACCAGCTACTTGAGGACCCAACCGTTCCGCGCGAACCCAACGAGGGCATGATTGGCGAGTACCTGGCCGATGACATCACGCATACCGAAGAAACCCTATATACAGGGATTCTTCGCTTGCCACCGGCTCATTCCCTAATCGTAGAAAGCGGCCGAATCAAGAAGCACAAGTATTGGGACATCGATTTTGGCAAACAAGTTCGGTACGGAAGCGATGACGAGTACGCCGAACATTTTAGGGGGGTTTTCAAAGAAGCAGTCCGTTGTTGCATGCGTAGTTTTGGACCTGTTGGGGCGCACCTCAGTGGAGGTTTGGATTCATCTTCGGTAGTGTGCATGGTGCAGACGGTCTTCGGGGAAGGGTTAATGGAAGACCGCGGCTTCGAGACATTTTCCATGATTTTCCCCGGGCTGCCTTGCGATGAACAATTCTACATTCAGGCAGTGGTGGACCGCTGGAAGCTTTCCGCGAATTACCTGCGCCAAGAAGACCGAGCGGCCGCTTGGCTTGAACAGCAGGTTCGGTTCTACCAAGACATATGCGACTACCCGAATGGAACGATGACGGACTCTATCAGATCCTTAGTTCAGCACAAGGGGTTCCGAGTTCTTCTGACCGGAGTTGGAGGGGACCACAGCCTTACTGGTGTCTTGTACTACCTGTCCGAGTTTGTTAGGGATGGCAGGTTTCTCAGTCTTTTCCGCGAATTGCGTGAACAGAGTTTCCCACCAATGAGCAGAGGCGGTTTGTCCGACCTGCTCCGATACGTTTTGGTGCCGTTACTTCCAACTTCGGCTCGTCAGGTTATGAGGAAGCGCTGGAGGGCAACTCGCTGGAAACCTCGATGGCTGGGCTGGATCACTCCGGAGTTTGCGCATCGGGTAAACCTGGCAGAGCGGCTGCAACAAAGCGCAGGAGCGCCGAAAAACTTGAACCCTTCCCAGGCAGCCCTATATGAGCTATTAACCCATGGCAGCCACTACCATCTAACCGAGATGGATGAAAGGGCTGCCTCCCGGTTTTGCCATGAGCAGAGGCATCCTTTCAGAGACCGACGAATGATCGAACTTAGTTTCGCCTTACCAGAAAGGCAGCGCCTGCGAAAGGATCAAAAGTTTATCCTGCGTCACGCCATGCGCGGTGTGCTTCCGGACGTGGTCCGCACGCGAAGGGACAAAGCAGAGTTCTCGGATGTTATGGTCACAGCCCTGCATAGCGCTGGTGGGCAGCGTTTTTTCAAGGACTTTTGCGTGGAGAGTTCAACGTGGGTGGATGGCAATCGCGTTCGGATGATGTACGAGGAGATGAAGCAGCTTCATGGTTCCCGTGATGAGCGGTATATCCATTACGTCTGGCCGCTATGGATGATCTACACAATTGAGCTGTGGTCGAAGACCTTATTTTCGAGCGGAGATACCCTAGGGAGTTCCGCGCGACCTGAGGCCAATACTACTGACACGGATTATCATTTCGCTGCTTTATTGAAGTGAATGTGATGAACAGCCTTAAGGAGGTACGAACAATGCGTACAGATGATAGGTTTGAGGGCGAGCAGTTAGCGTCGAAGAAGGCTTACGCACCGCCAAAACTGACCGAGTATGGGAGTGTTGCTAAGCTTACCGAGCACGGGGGTGGCTCGGGTGTAGATTCCTTCGGTAAGGCGCCGTTCGGCGGAGGCTCCAAACCACGGAGCTAGAGCTGTCTTGCAAGGCGGATGTCGTCGTAGCGGACAAAAAGATCAACGGACGAGAGGTTGCTCGAGAACGGTTCCTTGAAACCTGGCGGCAAGCTGACACTGATGGAATGCCCCGAGCTTTTTCAATTTACATTTGTGCCCCACCTGAGCCTGCGTGGCGCATGCGCGACTTTCTATGCAACGGCAAACGGCGGCTTTCCGAGATCGAGCAAGAGATTTTCCGCCTCCACCCCGAAGCTGTTCAAAATCGTGGCGGAAGCCGAGCCGTTTGTGGCCGAGGTTGTGACCTGCTACTCGCGGTGACCGATGCCAACCTATAACGTGTGCGACGTGGCTATTGAGAGCATTGTCCTCCTGCCAGAGTTGAGTTCTATCGAATACCGGAAACCGGATTTTACGTTTACTATCCGTTCCGGTCAGGTGCACCAATGGGATGATTGCAAATGGCTGCATACCTGGTATGTCAGCGACGATGTGCCCTGGCTATTTCTGGGCAGGCAAGGCGATGATTACTTGCTACGCTTCCCCGATTTGGTCGACTTTGAAGTGTTGAAAAACACGAAGGAAATTTCTTGCTACCCCAAACCGGGTACAACCTCTGACACCATTAGACACCTTCTTCTGGATCAAGTGATCCCTCTGCTCCTGAGCAAGCAGGGCCGCCTGGTGCTGCATGGCAGCGCCGTCCTGACTCCTCACGGGGCGGTGGCCTTTCTCGGCGAAACCGGACGAGGGAAATCAACGTTGGCGTCCAGCTTTTCCGAGCAGGGCTCGCCAATTTTAACCGACGATTGCCTGCTGCTAAAAGAAGAGAACGGACTGCTGTTGGCTGTGCCGAGCTATCCCGGTCTGCGGCTCTGGCCGGAGACCGTGGATGCGCTGTTTGGGCAGGAGACTCCGCTGGCGGAAGTGGCTCACTATACCGAGAAAAAGCGCGTCGATGGGAACGTTGGCCTCTCGTTCTGCGCCGAGCCGGCTGCGCTGCGGAGAATATATTTCCTGGTGCCTGCGCACGAGAGCGAGGGGAAATCCGTCAGCATCGTCCCGCTTTCCGCGCGGGACGCTTGCATGGAGCTGGTCAAGTTTACCTACCTTATCGATATCACCGACCGGCAGCGGTTGCGCCAGGAATTTGAACGTCTAAGCCGACTCGCTGCTTTGCCCCTCTTCTACCGCCTGAGCTTCCCGCGGGACTTTTCGCTGCTCCCAGACGTTCACCGAGCGATCCTGGAGAACGCGCGCGGGTAACGTGCATCAGTTCGAACGATCTTGCAGAGATCACATCACATCGGCGAAGGTATACAAGGCCGTTTCCCGTTTGGCTCGCCGAAAAAAAAGCCTGCCAACCTGGCAGGCCTTGAGGTGCGGACAAAAGTCAGACAGCCGTTGCCGTTACTAGGGGGTGCAACCACCAGAAGTGGTGCAGTTGCTGCTAAAGAAGGCAACGCTTTGTAGACCTTGGTATCCTCCGGAGCCTTGTTCTACACTCGAGATGATTTGATGGTCACCGTCATCATACATGGTATAGAGAGTCGTCGACTCTTGCGCGCCGGCATAGAACGTATCGCCAGCGCCATCAGACCCGGTGGTCAATTCGAAAAAGTCGAGCTGGTAGTTGGCCAGCGCAGCGTAATCTGCGCCAGTGTCGCATGGGCTAGTGGTGCACGGGCGCTCCACGACCCACTCTTCGCTGCTCCCGACCAGGCCCGGCCCTGTTTTCCAGCTAAGTACGAACGTGCCATACCAGCCTTGGGTAGTGTCTTCAACAAACACACTTTGGTCGGCCGTTCCCGCCGCGCCTAAGGTGTTGACAAGAAAATCGTCACCCGCGCTGACAGGACAGGGAGTCATAGTTTCTCCAGTCTGAGGGCCTGGGCCGCACCAGATTACGAGGATCGGGTAGCTTGGGTACCATTCCACCCATCCTTCATACGTGGCGGCAGTTGCGCCACAAATCGCATAGGACAGGCTGCCACCTTGGAGCACGTCCTCCGACGGAGGGACCCCGTCGATACCGTTCCAACTTACCTCAAAGAACCCGGAGACGCCGCCGCCGCCTGTTATACCGCCGGCGCAAGCGCCGCTAGGCGGCTGAGCGGCCGGCACATTCCAAACCGAAAAGACATTGTTGAAAGATTGGCTGGAGTCCCACGCCAGAAGCCCGTTGGTGTTGGCGACGCCGCTCCAGTTAAAGGAATTAGAAGTTGCCGGTTGCCCGCTGATCGCTGCTGCTGCCGGCCGCTGCTTGACCAGCTTCAAATTCGTGCTGGAGTATGGCTTCGCTTCGAGGTGCGCGGCGGCCCGATACCTCACTGCCTGCATTGCCATTTTCCATCTCGCATAGCCTTTGGCGTCGGCCTGTTGGTCAGGCCGCTGCGGCAAGCCGTATCTGCCAAGCTCTTCACTGCTGGCGGTGAGTGGGTTGAAACCCTTCGGCCGATCTGCAATGATGCTCACGCCCGCGATGTTGGTGGCTTCTTTCGGAGCCGAAACGAACATTGCGTGCACGGCATCGCCCCTCTGGGCCATCGCGAAGGTTGAGAAGCTCACGACCAATACTGTCACTGCTGCTACAGCGGTTACTTTGCTCAAGAATCGCCAATTCTGGTTTTGCATATGTTTTCTCCTACCCTGTGAGAGATTGCTGTAAGGCCAAGAACACATCCCTGTTACGCGCAGACGCTGTCCTCTGGACAGTGCTTAGTTGGATGACGAACTCGCTTGTGTTATCGTACTCTGAGAACCAGAGACCCAAGTGACGGAAGTGAGATGTCCTTCTGCACGAAACGCCAGTGTTTTCAGCGGCCTTCTGCGGGATAACCACCTCCTCAGTCACCCCCCGAGTATGACACTTCCAGAGACCCAGATTGAGTGATTCTACACCCATCCCGCTTTCCGCCGATAGTTTGAAATGATTTCATCCGGAGCGCCCCGCATCGGTATGCGATCCGTACCAGCATTGCCGAAATTGCCCGATATTTACAACACGCATTATAAAAAGGCGCCCCTTCGAAGATGTCTCACCGGGGAACAGTGGCGGAGCGGAACGAAAGGTTGTGTTCCGGGAGACTCAATGTGGTTAACGCCATTCGCAAAAACCAAGGCGCGAGAGCATGGCAAATTTCCCTTGCAGGGTGACCTGGATGGGCAGGAAATGACGTCACCCCAAAGGAGGACCTCCAACATGAGTGTTGACGTCAAGTACATCGGCATGGACGTTCACAAAGAAGCAATTGCCATCGCGGTCATGAACGAGGCCGGGAAGGTGTGATGGAGTCCATCATCGAAACGAAGGGATGGGTGTTGTTCCCCTGATGCATTGTTGAATTGCCGCACTTGGCGACCAACTCATGGTAGCGGTATAGTCACCCTCATGCAGTATCACAAGGTTTGGAGAAAGCAGGCCCAGGACACCCGCACCATCCGGCGGCGATTCGGCCTGACGGCGGCGTGAGCGGAGGGCACTGGCACCATGAGAATGCGGAAGAGAAGACAACCACTTTGGCCCGGGCTCCCCAAGAAAGCCGAGCGCGGTTTTCACGGCTATCCCATCGCTACGATCGCCTTCTATGGGCCGACCGACAAGCTGGCCACCAAAGTCGCCGTCAGCATTATCCTCACCGAGAATCACGAACCGGACGTTCTGGAGCGCTGGTTTTCCGAGAGCGGCTTGGATGTGCGCCATGATCCCGTCATCGGCGAGCAGGTCGTGGCCTTCCTCAAGACCCACGCGGTCCGCTCCACCGTAGTCGCTGACGGCATCATCGGCTGCCCCCACGAAGAAGGCGTGGACTATCCCGAAGGAAAGTATTGTCCTCAGTGCCCTTACTGGGCGGGGCGTGATCGCTGGACCAAGGAGCGAGTCCACTGAGTGGATCGCACTGATGGCGAAACCCAAGAAACTGTCGGGCGTGAGGGTCAGGAATGTGAATCTTTTTCTCACAGGAGAGTAACAGACGAGCATGAGCGAAGTCGCCTTATAGGTAACTCCTGACCGAGGGTCCGATTGGCATCGACTGGCCTTGTTGAGAAACCCTTTGGACAAAGGCTTCCCATGATAAGTCGATAAGTGACGACCCCGGATTTCTTACGATCCTCTCTTGAACCTTCCCATATGGCGGAGTACTCTTGCCGCGCTGTGGAAAAAGGGCTCGGCGAAACCTGCCTACAGTTAAGGAGGAACGTCTGCCACCCGCTCCAAATTCTCCACCTTCGCGATCAAAGGCCAGCAGGCCGATTGCCGGTCGACCGGCATGAACTCTACCCTGCAGAACGCCAGCACCGAATTGGCCCGGGTCACCCGCCGTTCTCCTGCTATTGTCATCAGATCATTTAGTCTCAGATAATTTAAATCTAGGTTGTCGTTGATCGGAGAATCTGTGAACGTATTTCACATCGTTGGCGCCCGTCCAAATTTCATGAAAGTGGCGCCCGTGATGAACGCGCTCAAAACGCGCAAGCACGTGGTCCAGACCCTGGTCCACACCGGGCAGCACTACGATGCGAATATGTCGGAGGTGTTTCTTGAGCAGCTTGGCATCCCGGCTCCGAATGTGAACCTGGCGGTGGGCTCCGGGACGCACGCGCGGCAGACGGCCGAAATCATGACTCGTTTCGAGCCGGTGCTGTTGGACCACAAGCCCGACATTGTGCTGGTCTACGGCGACGTCAACTCAACGGTCGCCACGGCTTTGGTCTGCGCTAAGCTCGGAGTGCGCGTCGGCCACGTCGAGGCTGGACTGCGCTCTTTCGACCGCACGATGCCGGAGGAAATCAACCGGCTGGTTACCGATCAGCTCGCAGATCTGCTGTTTACTCCTTCCGAGGACGGAGACTTCAATCTTCAGAAAGAGGGAATTCCCACCGAAAAGATCTTCCGCGTCGGCAATGTGATGATCGATTCTCTTGTGAAACTCTTGCCCGCAGCGCAGCGTCAGAACCAAAACAGCCATCCCCAGCGTTATGCTTTGGTCACCTTGCATCGCCCGGCCAATGTCGACGACAGTGTAATTCTGAAGCGTATACTCCAGTCTTTACTTGAGGTCAGCCGGGACCTTGCCGTCATATTTCCTGCACACCCGCGCACCCGAAAGCGTATTGCCGATTTCGGACTGCCTGCGGACCAGCTCCAGATCCTCGACCCATTGCCCTATCTCGAGTTCCTTGCCATGCAGTCGCGCGCAACCGTCGTCATAACCGACTCTGGCGGTATTCAGGAAGAGACCACCTACCTGGGCGTTCCTTGCTTGACGCTCCGCGAGAATACCGAGCGACCCGTCACTGTTTCCCTGGGAACAAACGTTCTTGTCGGCCGGGACCCAGAGCGACTGCGCTCCGAACTCTCCCGAGTCCTCGCCGGCCAGGCGAAGAAAGGAACCATCCCTCCTCTTTGGGACGGTCACGCGGGCGAACGAATCGCCGCCGTACTCACGGGCTAGCAGCCCAGAACGATTCTTACGAGGACTGGCGGGGCGTGCTTTATCGCCTCGGCGGCATATCCCTTTGTTTTGCTCGCCCTCCGAACAGGGATCTATCTGGCTTGGGGTGTCTTACTCTTTCATTTCCCGATTCGCCAAGCCAATTGGCTTGGAGCTGGAGTCATTCTGGCGGTTTCAATCCTGGCTTTTGCCGGGCTCGGGATCATCTCCACAAGCTATCTCCTTCTGTACAAGCGAGGCAATCTGCCCGTTGGCTCGCGCGGCTGATTCCAGTAACCTATTCCCTCGAAGGAATGCGTCAGGCGCTGCTCGCAGGCGCCGGGATGGTCCAGTTGTGGCCTTCAGTGCGGGCATTGCTTCTCTTCTCCGTGGTTCTGCTTCCCCTCTCGGGCTTGATCTTTCCCTGGGCTGTGCGCCGACCAGGGGACTTCGAGCGAGCAAAGCAGGCTCGTGCCGAAGTCGGATGTCGCCCTTTCTCACGATCGTCTCTTGAACCTTCCCATACGGCGGAGTACTCTTGCCGTGCCGTGGGAAAAAGGGCTCGACGAAACCTGCCTACAGTTAAGGAGGAAACGATGTTTCAATCGAAAATTGGAGAGTGGTCGTACTACCTCGCTTGTGTCAGTGCGGCAGTCGCAGTCGTTTACCGGGTATTGTGGTTCGGTGGATTGGGTGCACGCCTTTTCGGTACACCAAGTGTTGTTCCTCATAACTTTCTGGAACTCAGCATTCTGTTGTTTGTGGTCTCGATCGCGAGCAATGCGCGTGCGATGGTTCACCGCGAGGACGGCAAAGCTGCTGCCACAGGCAGGGCGGCGTGAGCTGATCCTCATGTAGCTTTGCTAGGATCGTTACAGATGTAAAGATATCCGATAAAACATGGCCGACAGCGCCCTGGTGATCGAAGAATTGGAGAAACGCTTCCCGGCTCCGCAAACCGGATGGCGAGCGCTGCTTAATCCCTTCGTGCCGCTTACCAAGCTGGCTCTGCGAGGAGTGTCTTTTGAGGTCGGTACCGGTCAAGCGGCCGCACTCATCGGCGCCAACGGCTCGGGGAAGTCAACGCTGTTGCGGATCCTGGCGACACTGCTGGTGCCGACGAGCGGCCGCGCCTCGGTAGCCGGTTACGATGTGGAGCGGCAACCGTCCCAGGTCCGCGCGCAGCTTGGATTTCACTCGGCTACGGATGGCGGCTTCTATAGTCGGCTCACGACACGTGAGAACCTGAATTTCTTCGCTGCGATGAACAATTTGTTCGACGCGGAAGCTGCCAAGCGTCTAGAAGAATTGACGGAACAGATGGGACTGGGCGCATTTCTCGAAAGTCAAGTGCGAACGCTTTCGACCGGCCAGGTGCATCGTCTGGGATTGGCACGCGCCATGATCCACCGGCCAAGTGTGCTCCTACTCGACGAGCCGACGCGCAGTCTTGATCCGATGGCCGCATCCGAGTTCAGACGGTTTCTAAGAACCGAAGTGATCGACCGCCACGGGACGACGGTTCTCTTCGCCTCACACACGCTGGTGGAAGTCGAGCAACTGGCGGATCGCGTAGCCCTGCTGGACAACGGACGGATCGTAGCTTGCGATTCCCCGCGCGGCCTTCGCGCAGCAACCGGCGCGGCGACCCTAGATGAGGCTCTCGAGCGACTGACTCGTCGCAGTCTCTTCGCTGAGGCGTCGCCGTGACTGGGCATCGCACGCTGCGCAAGGTGTTTGCCTTCTTCGCACGCGACCTGGCGATCGTCCGAAGTTACCGGATGGCCTTCGTGCTGGAAATTCTGGAAGCTTTTTTTGGCGTCGCGACCTTTTACTATCTCTCGCGATTCGTTTCCAGTGATCAACTCAACCGCGCTCTTCCGACGGGAAGCGACTACTTTGCTTTCGCGCTGGTCGGGATTGCCTTCTTCGACTATCTCACCGTGTCACTAAGCGCCTTCGACAACAGCATCATGGAAGCACGGCAGAACGGCACGCTCGAGGCGATGCTGGTCACCGAGACACCGCTGACGATGATGCTTCTCGCCTCGGCTGCTTACCCGTTTGTACTGCTCGCCCTGCGGACAGTAATTTACCTCGGGTGGGGAGCGATGCTCTTTCATTTCCCCATTCGCGAGGCCAATTGGCTAGGGGCCATGATTATTCTCGTCGTTTCTGTTCTGGCGTTTTCCGGGCTGGGAATCATTTCGACGAGCTATCTTTTGTTGTTTAAGCGCGGAAATCCCGCCCGCTGGCTCATTATAGGAGCCTCGAGCCTGCTCGGCGGCATCATGTATCCAGTGTCGGTACTGCCCGTTCCATTGCAGTGGCTCGCGCGGCTGATTCCTGTAACTTACTCCCTCGAAGGAATGCGCCAGGCGCTGCTCGCGGGCGCCGGTTTCGCTCAATTATGGCCTTCAGTGCGTGCGCTGCTTCTGTTCGCTGTAGTTTTGCTACCGCTCTCGAGTGTGATCTTTGCTTGGGCGCTGCGCCAGACAAAGATCACAGGCACGCTCACCCATTTGTAGCGTGGTCTGACCATGCCAGAAACCGCCCGCTCGGCGGGGTTTGTCCCGAAGCTCGCCTCGATTGGTGAATCACAAGGGTGAATGCGCGTGGGAAGGGAAGCCGGACACCCGTCAAATCTGAGTTGCGCGGTAGGTTGCTTCAACTGGAACAAAGGTGCCCAATCGAATGGCATCCGGCGCACGGGGTGATCAGGTTCTCTTCGGAATCATCGCCGCCCTGGCCACGAAATTCCCTGTGGTTAACTTCTAGATTTGACCTGGTCCCGCTGCATTGGCATCTCCAGCCATCGCGACGCAGTTGACGTGCTACGCTTCCCGAGACAGAGGGACGGCTTTGACGACGGTTTTAAGTGATGCCAGTCACATCCAGTTTTTCGCCGTTCGCGCAAGAATAAAAATTAATGAGAATATATGCTGTGCTTGGATGTGCACTCCGCAAAGAAGGCCACAGACCATGAGCAACAGCGACCGGAATGACCGTCGCGAATACGGACGCGTAAAAGTGAGTGTGCCGGTCGAAATACAGATTGACGCGGGCGGCAGGCGGATTCGTGGCGATACTGCCGATCTGAGCTTGGGCGGCTGCTACATCGAGACAGTTTTCCCATTCCCAATCGGAACTGATTTGGCTGTGCAGCTTTCCATCGAAACTACCGTCTTGATCGCCGCCACCGTGGTTACCTGCTATCCCCAGGTGGGAAATGGGATCAAGTTCATCAGGATGCTCCCCGAGGATCGGGAGGCGCTTAAAGCCTTCCTGGAAGCCGCTCAGCAAGCCGAGGACTCAGGCTCCCAGGGCTGAGTTCTGAAGCGGTCGTAGCTACGTTAACGTTGCAGGTCGCCAATGACAAACTACCCGACATCATCCTCCTCGACTTGATGCTTCCAAGATCAGCGGTCCGGACGTCCTAAGAGCCCTGAAAGCAAATCCCGCCACCGTGGACATCCCGGTCATCGTGCTAACCAGCCTGTCGCAGATGAACGAGGAGAAACTCCTCAGCGAAGGCGCGGCCGCGTACTCCGAAAAGTCGTCTCTGGAACTCGACAAGAGCTCGACCGCCTGACGGCCATAACACAAACGGTCCTCGGCCGGGCCAGCCGGCAAAGCAAGACCCATTCGCAGTTTGCAGGTGTCGGGGGTGTTCAAGACCCGCGTGAGTCAGAGTTTCTCAGCGATCAGCCTCAACGACCTTAAGCATCACGAGCCGTCGAAGTGCGAGGAGGCTTCATGTCGCCGCAGGCGGGCACGTTCGAGGAGCGCATCGACCGCGCTCAGAAAAAACTGTTGACGATGTGGAGGTCGTAGCCGTTTTCAAAGGTCGTTGTGGGGTGCTAACGCCATGTCATACTCATCCCATCTGTTTGCATCGACTATGCAGTATGGCAGTGCGAAATCTAAAGTAAAGTTGGACGGACGCCAGCCACACCGGGTATGGACAGCACGGAAATCCCGGTCTTCGGAGAGCAGGAGCAGAGTGCCCACAACGGGCATTTTGAATCGACCTGCTATCATCCGCTGTTGCTGGTTTCACATTGTCGCGATCAGTGGAGCGAGCGTACAATGATTTCCCGCGTTTGCAACGTAAGAAGGAGATTCCGACTTATTACTCTTACCTTGAACGACGGCGGGGAGGTTACCACGGAATGGGCAGGCGCCGCGAGCCTCGCAAAGAGATCCAGGCGCCAGTGCGCATCTTCGGCACCGACTGCAGTGGCCAAGTCTTCTCCGAGAAAGCGGTTACGGTCAACATTAGCCAGCAAGGGGCCGAGTTGAGCGGTGTCCAAGCCAAGCTCAACCTCGACGAGATCATCGGTTTGTCCTATGGCAAGAACCGAGTGCACTTTCGCGTCAAGTGGGTAGGCGAACCCGGCACACCAAAAGCGAGTCACGTCGGCTTGCTCAACATTTCCCCGGAAAAGCCTCTCTGGGATTTTCCGCTACCCTCTCCTACACCCGACGATCACCAGCCACGAGTCGTTGAGCAGCGGAAGCACCCCCGGTTCAAGTGCCATAATTCGGTGGAGCTTCATACCCAAGACGGAGCCTCGTTTTGGGCAACGATTTCAGATCTGAGCGTCGGCGGATGTTACGTTGAAATGGCGAACGCATTGCCGAAGGGAACGAAGCTGAAAATGGGTATCTGGATCGGGGAAACCAAGTGCTGGGCGGATTGCGAGGTCGCCTACAGCGCACCGGGATTCGGAGTTGGCGTGACGTTCAACCGGGTTTCTGAACCGGATCTCGCACGAATCCGGCAATTCCTCGGAACCCTCGCGCCCTCCTCAAAGAAGCCGACTTATCAGCAATGACCCAAGAAATCCTTTAGTTTCAATAGCTGCGTGGTAGGCTTGGCAAAACAAAGCCAACTGGTTGCGACGATGAGCGATCGCGAAATCGTTGTGAGCTTTCGGCAAGCCTGCGTTCACGCGCTGGCGTGATTCAGAAGCGGCAGCCTTGAGCTACCAGTAATGCCAATCGCCGATGGCCTCGATCGCATCGGTGGCGGCTAGTTGAGAGAGGGAAGCGCCAGATTGCGGCTCGGCTTGCATGCGCGTCCTTATTTCGCTGACCATTCTGAGTGTCACGAACACAGCTATTCCAGCCGCGACGATCACGCCAAGCAGAATTAGGGAGAGGGCAACGGCACGAGTTCTCCTGTAGGGAGTGACCTGCTCTGGTTGGCTGCCTTATACATCTCCTCCGTCTGGAACTGCACGAAGTTGTTCCAGGCATCGTGATACTTGAACAAGGCTGGTGTTGTTTCCTGGACCATGATGGCGCGAGCTGCCTCAGGCTTGCCCTCATCGAGTAGCGAGTGCAGTGCCTTCAGATAACTCTCGACGTAAGGTGTTCTCGAGTCGTTGATGGCAGCCAGCAGCTGCTTCTCTTGCTCTGAGTCGCACCGGTCTTCAAGTTTCGCCACTAACTTCGAAATCTCTTGCGTGTTATTAACGCGGTCGGCGAGGAGCCGGTCGGTCGTTTGTTTATCGTTAAGAAGGAATATCTCCACAGTGATACGTCTATTTCGACTCGAATATAAAAGAGCTTCTCGCGCGAAGTCGAGTTTGGCCCGCCGCTTGCCGATTAGAGCTGGCGCCGTGGTTTGCATATCGGACCACCGAGATGGCGTGCTCCGCAGCTTTTCGGCAAATTCGGCGGCAGCTAAAGGTCTGCTGAAGTAGTACCCTTGGACTTCGTCACAATCATGGGCTCGCAGGAAGGACAGTTGTTCCTCGTTCTCGACGCCTTCGGCAATAACCTTCAGATTAAGGCTCTTCGCCATGTTGATGATTGTGGTTGTGATGGCAGCGTCGTCCGGATTCACGGCCATGGCTTGCACAAACGAACGATCAATTTTCAACTTGTAAACGGGAAACTGTCGCAGGTAGCTGAGGCTGGAATATCCGGTTCCGAAGTCGTCGATGGACAGCTTCACCCCCCACTCTTTTAATTCCTGCAGCATCGATAGCATGACCTCTGAATTGGAGAGGAGCAGGCCTTCCGTAAGCTCCGGTTCGAGGTATTGCGGGGGGAGACCGGTTTCGTCCAGCACGTTCCTGATGACTTGGAGGAAGCGCTCCTGGCGGAACTGGACCGCCGACACGTTCACCGCGACCGGCAGCGGGGCAAGGCCTTCATCTTGCCATTGCCGTGCCTGAGTGCAGGCAGTCCTGAGGACCCATTCGCCGATAGGGAGGATCAATCCGCTGTTCTCAGCGATCGGTATGAATTTGTTGGGTGGAACCAGACCCAGTTCCGGGTGGCGCCAGCGGAGCAGAGCTTCCGCCCCGGTGATTCTTCCTGTGGCGACCTCCACTTGCGGCTGATACTCCAGGAAAAGTTCTTTCCTCTCTAACGCCAGTCGCAAGCTGTTTTCCAGGGTTAGCCGCTCCACAGCCCGAACGTTCATATCCGGGGTGAAGAAATGGACGTTGTTCCTGCCATTGTCCTTGGCGCAATACATGGCGGCATCCGCGTTCTTGATCAGGGCTTCGGCGTCCGTGCCATGGTCGGGAAATACGCTGATGCCGATGCTGCAAGTAGTATTGAGCAAATGGCCTTGAACCGTGAACTCAGTGGTCATCGCCCTTATGAGCCGATGAGCGGCGACGGCGGCATCGGCAACATCTTTTTGGGCAGTGAGCACCACCACGAACTCGTCGCCGCCTAACCGGGCCACGGTGTCTTGTTCGCGCGCCCATTTCTTCAGGCGCTCTGCCACTTCTTTCAAAAGAAGGTCCCCGATCGAGTGCCCCAGCGAGTCGTTAATGACTTTGAAGCGATCCAGATCCAGGAACAATAAGGCGACTTTTTCCCTGCGCCGGCGGGCACTGGCCGTCGCCTGACCTAGCCGATCCTGGAGCAGACTCCGATTCGGCAAACCCGTGAGGGCATCGTGGTAGGCTAGGTAGCGGACCTGTTCGGTGTTCTTGCTTTCTGTGGTGTCCTGTACGATACCGAACATCTGAGATGGCTTGCCATTTTCTTCGCATACGACATCCGCTTGGCTGTGGATGAATGCCACCGTTCCGTCCGGTCGCACGATGCGACAGTCGATCCGAAAGGGAGTCTTATCCACCAGGGATTTACTAATGTCCTGCGACACTCGTCCTCTATCTTCCGGGTGGATTCTGCTCAAGAATGCGTCGAAACGTCCGTCGAATTCTGCAGGGGTTATGCCGAAGATGTCGCACACCTCCTCTGACCACGTGGTTCGGTTGTCTGTAATGTTCCAATCCCAGTTTCCTAAACGAGCAATCTTCTGGGCCCTCCGTCCTCAGCGATCACCCAAAACCGGCCAGTGATTATCACCTGAAAACCGGCCAACGAGAGTAACGTCCGGGACATTGAATCCCGCGGAGGCTTGTAGGCTCCGTGGGCATGGCCAATGTCTTG